>ERZ827101.207-NODE-207-length-96955-cov-7.726264_pt1 | contig 96955 bp, 94 predicted proteins | sample MGYA00519869_ERZ827101 | MGnify/ENA primary metagenome ERZ827101 (study PRJEB31778, sample SAMEA3449256) | human gut metagenome | biome: human gut; feature: human-associated habitat; material: faeces | place: United Kingdom | collected 2010/2012 ...
GTGCGGACGTTAAAATCATGCCGTTAATAAGAATTGTACTGGCAATACAATTCTGCTACAACGTAAAATATGTTAGATAGCCGATTTTAAGAAGTTTTACGTAAGAGTTTTTTAATATTTATTTTGCAGACGTAAAACTTCACGATGACACTTGTTATTAGTTACTCATAGTACAATATGAGTTGTTGTTAATCAACAATCGTTCAATCAAAACTATCTCTGTAGTTGTACATGCGGAGACGTCATTAAAAGTTATAACTTAAATTTATCAAAAATGAAACAGTTACATCTTATTGGAACTACAGGAAATAATTTATGTCTTGTACAGATTCCGACTTCTTGGTCTCAACAAGAAGTAAAAGAAATGCTTGAAAGAGCACTTCTTGTTTTTATGCAGGAACAGGAAGGAGATAATCCAGAATTTCTTACTTCATTAAATGAAGAAGAACTGAGGCGTCAATTTCCTAGATTCGATTCTAAGTTAATCGAGCAAGTTTCTGTTTTACTTCAGAATGTAGGTACACCAATATCTATGGGAGGAGGTCTTACATGGCAAGTAGAAGTACAGAATTACTTATTACGTAATCCTACTTTTACTAGAGACTTAGTTCTCTTATTTAACAATCCTCTCAAAAAAGAGGAAAAAGAGTATCTTTGTATTAACTACATTGAGGCATTACCTGAAATTGTTAAAGTTTTTAAGAGCTATGTCTAAAACGTGGAAAGAAAGTAAAGCAGTAAAACAAGGACGTTCTGAAAAAGGACGTCCTAAGCCTAAAATGGAACCCTATAAAAAGGGTACTAAGAATAAAAAAGAAATTTATTGATTACTCGCCAGTTATCATATAATTTAATTTTTTATTAATATGGTGGTTATCCCCGAATCGTGAATAAGCCCAGAGTCCTACAGCAAATCAAAGCTATGTGAAGATGCATAGTACGCTAATAAAGTAAAGGGGGCAGCATATGATAAGAAAACAAAGACTATGCCACGATTCATTATTTAAAAGTATGGAAACAAAAAATGTTATAGAACTTTCTGCATTTAGTAAATCTTTATCAAAGAAAATTACGTACTTAAACCATGAAGAACGTATACTAATTGATATAGAACAAATTGCTGCAATAACTCCATCTTCAGAAAGAGAGGATTTACCCAAGAAAATAGGTTTATCTTCTTGTAATAATAATGAAGTAAAAGAAGAATTGTATACTTGTGTATTACTTAAATGCGGTTTTAGTATAAGAGTAATTGAATCAGTAGGAGAAGTATATAGTAAAATAATACAAAGAACATATAGTTCTACTATCTAGTAATAAAAATCAATTTTATTTAAAATACAAAACAGAAGAAAAATGGAAACTGTACGTAAGAAAGAAGTGAGCGGTATTAGTAATGTTTCTACTAGAGTACAACCTACTACTTCTACACTTTGTAAAAAAGATGTAAAAGGATCAATAAAGAGTGCAATTAGTGAGAATCCTAGTTTTAAGCAATTTCTTGAAGAGAATAATGTTTATGGTAGATATGTAAAAAATGTCACCAATCAAATATTGCGAAGTAGAAATATCTCTGATAAACTAATTAAATGTGTACATAGAATAGCTCATAGTAATTATAGTAATAAAGAGATTATTAACGGCACTATTAGCTGGAGTAGTACATCAGAAGGTAACAACTATTGGTCCAGATTATATTTTAGTACTGAAAGTAAACAATAATAATTTCAATTTAAAAATCAATTTTATTAACTTATCAAAAATTTAAAAATTATGGCAGATTTTAATTTAGATGCAAAGATGCAAGAGCAAGAGAACAATCAGGGTAAAGTAAACACTTCCGCAGTAGATAAAGCAAAAGAGAACATCGCTGCAAAGAAGTTGGAACAAGAGACCCGTGAAGTTGAATGTCGTTTATCAAACGCAGAGTCTACAGAAGATCGAGCATTAAAAGAACTCCGCATGGCTCGTAAAAAAGAAGAGGCTCAAAAAGCATTTTTGACAGCTGTATCTACAGCTAAAACAAAATTTGAGTCCGACGGAGATTATCGTGCATATGATAAAGCCGTTGAGGAAGCCGAAGAGAAGCGTGATAAAGCCGTCAGTGACGCTAAGCGTGCTATCTACGGTGAGGATTATTGGAGATATTAATCCAGTAATTTAACTCCGAAATCAGAGTTGGGAGTGTCCGAGAGGCCTCCCAATCTCTTTCCATATATTTAGTTCTAGAAAGAGATTAATACCACGATTCAATTATTCGAATTAGAGTAGAATAAAATTATCTTGAATTAACAAGATACTCAAGAGCCTTGAGCCAGAGTGGAAAATTCTGAGCCACTGATCACGTGCCTGAGATCATTACTATCACTTGAAAAGTACGAGCATGTACTGCTGAATCGCTAGAACCTTGAGTCAAGACCTAGTGATAGGCTTACGTAAGTAAGTTAAGTATAGTAATGATATCAAATCACACATAGAATTAGAGCTATATGCCGAAGTTGATGCTTATAATCTTTTGATGATAAGATAAACTTCAAATTCTGTAGATCTATCAAAGGCATTTTCCTATAGTAGTAGAGAGCTAAATGCCTAAGACCATTCTTTTTAAGAGATAAACATGTATTATAGGTAAGACATAAGTCGCATTGCGCACTCTTAGAGGAATACACTCGTATAAAAAAGAATTCTTACTATTACTATAGGTTTATAAGGTAAAGAGAGAGTGATCTCTCTTTATCTACACTTAATAATTTGGGGTTAAAAATTAAAAAGTATTTACGATATAAGAACTGTGTCGTATCTTATTAGGTTTATTGGAAACTATTAGGACGAGGGTTCGACTCCCTCCAGCTCCACGAGTTTCTGTATATCTTTCCTCACTATACCATTGCGTTTGAGTTAAAAAAGATATACTTTAAGGGGCTGCTTGGATTTGACTAGTAGTGAAAGATAAAATAGGTTCAATTCAAAATTTAAATGGCAATACATTTGTCACTGATTACACTGCTCTAGGAGCAGCGTAAATCAACGTGCTAACTACGAAAGTGAGGGGGTCTAGTAGCTTAACTGGATAAAGCCCTGAATTTTATCAGGAGATTGTGGGTTCAAATCCCACCTAGATAACAAAAATATTAATTATGAGTTACATAGCAGTAGACACATTCAATTATAATTTTAAAAAGCTTATGGATGAGAAAATAGCTGAAAAAAGATTAGTATCATTTAATAAAGAATGTATACTAGCAGGACCACGGCAAAGTGTCGTTAGTTTCCTTAAAATGTTAATGAACTTAGGAGCTGATGTAACAAAAGCAACATCTGCAAAGAGTTTAATAACCAGTAAATCGAACATTGTATTACTACTTAAGAATGAAGGAAAAAGTAAGAAATTTCCTCAAATCACTGTATTAAGTAGATCTTGGTGGGATTATTACCACAATCCCAAAAAGCATAGAAGTTCTTATAAAACATACAATATTCCAAAACAATGGAATAAAGTATATAATGAGATACTAAAACTTGAAAACATTCCATTCTTAATTCCTGAGTAATATGAGACTAACATTTTGGATATACTTTGATAATCCCGGTGAAAAGGAGAAATTAAAGAAGATAATGGATGAACCATATGATGATTTTGAAAAGAATCATCTAATCCAAGAAGAATTTGGAGTTGATTTGCTTACAGCAAGTCGAGTTATTGACACATATTATAAATCAATTAAGAAATGAAAGCAGGAGTATATATTGTTAAAGATTTATTCAGTGAACAGAAATACATTTTGTCTTTAAATGGTAAGGAACCATTTATAAGAATCACAAATAGTATTTCACTAAGTTCATTTGCTAATGGTCTTATCGAAAGAGATCATAAAATAGTTGAACAGATTTTAGAAGATCCTACTAAATTTGAATTTACTCTTCTATCTAAAGAAATTGAATCAAGTAAAATAGAAGAAAGAAACACAGAATCTAGTAGTATTCAATATACTGATGAACAATATAAAGAATTCATAAGTATAAAGAATATTCAACCAGATGGTAATTTAAATAAAATTGCTGTTACTGCAGATATTCAAGGTAAATTACATATATCTTGGGAAGAAGCAGAAAAATTATTTGATATAATAAATATTCGTTATTTAGAAAACGATAAATGGAAGAAAATAGAGATAAAATCTTCGATCAACGAGGCGAACTCTGTAATACAATAAAAGATCTTTTTAAAAATACTAGCAAATGTGAAAACTTTTTACCAGTATTTAGAGAAGATGAAGGTTATTGTATGGATTGGGGAATAATTGGATCAGAATATGAAAAATATTTTGGTTGGATTAAAACTCCAGATGGGAAATTTTGTTCAGTATGTCCAGATAATATGGACTGGCGTACTTGGATTGAGATAAAAGCAAAAATTAAGAAATGGATTGCTTGGATATCTCAACGTCTTTTTCATCCTAATAAGATGATAGGGAGCAAACATACTACAGACTCAGTAAGACTAAGAATTGCTGTAGCAATGTTAGACAAAATAGAATTACCTAGAATATATTCTGATGAAATATTTAATAACTTAATTCAATGTTATTGGATACGTAAATATGTATATGATACGTATTATTATAGATATATATTAGGTATTCCATTTTAGTTTAGAAATAAGGAAGTGTAATAAGACTTGCCTACTTTCAGACGAGATAGCTGTGTCGTCGCAGAGGGCGTTCTAAACAAAGGATTCTAGGGGTTCGACTCCCCTAGTTTCCACTAATTAATGCTTGTTATATGAAAGAAGAAGAAAAAATCTTAATTGAACAAGCAAAACACGGTGATAATAAGGCTTTTGATCAGTTATATGAACGGTATCATAAACTGATAAGATACATCATCTTTGATATAGTTAAAGATGATGAACTTACTCAAGATTTATTGAGTAACACGTTTATAAAAGCCTTTAGTAAACTCAGTTCTTATGTAAATCCTATTAGCTTCGAAGCGTGGCTTAAAACAATAGCAGTTAATACTACTATTGACCATATAAGAGCCACAAAGGATTTATGTAAGAACTTCAGCATAGATAATGAGACAAATACTATTCAGTTAGAAGAAACAGCTCCAGATCCCGAGTCAGATATGATTAAAACAGAGAATATTGAACTTCTAAGAATAGCATTATCTCGCCTAAGATCTAAGTATCGAAATTTACTCGAGTTAAGATACTATCAAGGTCTTAGTTATGATCAACTGAGTGTTAAGCTTGGAATTCCTATCGGAACTGTAAAATCCGATTTGAATAAGGCAAAACGTAGGTTGAGAGAAATTTTTCATAAACTTTCAAAAAATTAACAGAACATGACAACAATGACTTTCATTTCTATGATTGTTGCTTTAATTCTAGTGATTGTAGCAATCGCTAGAGTACAAGGTAGCCCAAAGCTAGGTATCAATTTAATATTGACACTAGCATTTGCGATTGTTGTTGGATTTGGTATCCAGAGTAAGACTCGTAATATCGAGCCTAAAAAGGACCAAATAGAAAAGGTCTCTGTAGTAAACCACATGCCCATACAGGCTTTGCAAATCGTTGGAGTGACACCAATGATTACTGCAACAATTGAGTCTGTAAGTAAGGCTTATATGTGGTTTATTAGAGACCAAGGAGACCAACAACAAGGAGAAAATCTTCTAGTTCATACTAGAACCAGAGCATCACCAGATCACGAGGATTCAAGTTAGCTTACTAACTATTTTCGGGATCATTACTATTTCTATCATTAGTTATTTTAATAATTTAAAACTGTAAAGGACAGTAAACAAATCAATTGAATCATGTCTAAGAAAAATAAAACAACTCAGCAAGCTCCTGTAAAAGATACTAAAGTAGAGGATAATAAGAGTACAAAACAAACTCAAGTAAATAATCCACAAAAACCGAAGGAGGAGAAAAAGCCAGAGGTAGAGAAAGAGAAGAACCTAACTCCGCCACCTGTAGATCCTGCAGTAGAAACAGTTGCAACTGAAGAGATTAAGCCGGAGCCAAAGGAAGAAATTCCTTCAAAGATCGACTTAAACAACATTAAGTTACAACCACATCAGAGAATGTCTGGCGATGGTTATGCTCGCTTACTAGAAGTAGCTCAGCGACATATAGCCGGTATGAAATCCGGTGAGCCAGCAACGATTAAGATGGAGCAAGCCTTCACATATAATCTTGCTTGGGGTATGACTAAGGCTTCTATTCAGGCTCGTGAAGAAAAGCTTGAATTAGGTCTTGCAGTTCCAAATGATGACGTCATTGTTCAAGATGTTATTAATACATTTAATAATATTGGTGTTACAATGCTTCCTCATCATGTATCTGATGATGGTAAGCAAATGACCTTATCATTCAAGGACATTGCTCCAGAAACAGAGAAAGAAGCTAAGGAGGAAATTAAACAAGAGAAAAAAGCTCCTGTAGTTCCTGAGTTAGATGCTTCAAAGTGGAAGGATGAGAATGATGCGAAGAATGGATTGTCTTATATCTTATCGCAGCAAAATTCCCCTTTTCCCAATCGTTTCAGCGAAGCCTTGATGAAAGTACGGTTATACCGACAGAATCAAGAATCCGACGAAGCAAAGAAGGAAACTTGGAACAAGATTGGATTAGGTGCATTATTCGAAGATGCTGTTACCCTGTTAGGTAATAAATCTACGGCGTTAGTACGTGGTTTATGTCAAGGAACTGTAAGTTCTTTGATCGCCGATCATAATCCGATTTTTGCTCATTCGACCGTAAAGTATAATCTTCCGGTATTAAGTGAAGAGGAGGTAGTTGATTTGATTAAGGCATTTATTCGTGTTCGTAATGCGGATTCTAAGCAACCAATCGATGATACTACAGCAGTTAAGAACGGAATCCTTGAGCCTACTCGAGATTTCTTCTTACAGGTACCGCAACTAAGTAAATTAGTTGTTAATACTGACGATCCTAAATCATATGAAGTAGGACTCGCCAAGAAGATCATGAACAAATTCTATGAAGCTTATAAGACTGAAGTTCCTATGGCAGATCCGAAGTTCATGCTCAATGCAACGAATAAAATGATCGAAATTCGTAATATGTACGTAGACAAGGATGCAGCCTTCGCTCTATATACAGAAAGCGAATATCCTAAGGAAACTCCGAAATCTGAGGAAACTGCAGATCCTAAGAAAGACGAGAAACCGGTGGAAGAGAAGAAGTAAATAACTATAAATCATTATCAAAATGAGTAGACATGGCAATTTACTTACATACGTGTCATTTGCTATTGTAGGTATATTATTATCCTATAATACGAACTTCTTTCAAGTAGAAGAGGTTCGGGCAGATCAAGTAAAACCACTTGACTTGCCCGCATTAAAGTTCGATCCTAAGAATAATTTATCCTTAGAGATTGATCTTAATAAAGGTGTTTCCAATGTAAAAAGCGATATGCCGATCGCTAACATTGATGTCACCATTAATCACCCCACGAAAATCGTGGAAAAGGTAGTAAAGAAACCAGTTAAAGAAAGGAAAGAATATGAAACAAAAACTGAATATTTGGAGAAAGTAGTACTATTTTCTTTACCAGTACCTACATTTCACGTACCAAGTGTTCAGATTCCTAAAAGCGTAGAGAGATGAAAGCAAAAAATAGTACATTGGATAAATTAGCATTTGTAGGCTTAATTATCTTCTTTATAATGTGTTTATTCTTTGCATGGTGTATAACATAACAGTTAAAGATAAAAGCTGTCGGGTCAAACGACTCCTTACCCGTAGTAAGAAGAAGGAGAGTGGTATTGTAGCTGTACACTTAAAAAGCAATAAGACAGCGTATATTATGTTTGGACAAGTCTGATCAACGAATCGCATAATATAGACAAGGAAAACAGGATATGAGAATATGATAGCGCTAACACGCAATTCAAAAGGTAATATGATAACTTATTAATGAGTATATCCTTTTACTCTAGAAAAGTTAATAAGAAAATGGAATAGTGTAGATATCAATCCATTCTATAGATATTGAGAACCGTCTGGCGAATATACTAAGAGAAGACACTTCGATACGCTTACCGATAAAGTAGGGAAACGTAGAAGATAAACGATATATGGAGTCTGCTTCAGCAGCTATTAATAATTATAGGTGACAATGTAATTATTAAGTCTTAGAGTAAAGACAATAGTAAACTTCATTAGAAGTCCGTGGAGGAAACCAATCCTGAAATCAAGAAGGGACTTTAAACAGCAACTGCAACTATTACAAAGGGTGATAGAATTACTCAACAAAGAACTGACTAAGTTCCGGGTAGTGTCCAAAGCTACCTTACTGAATCCACTTTAATTAATTTGGATAGGTTAAATAAATTTGCTATCTCAGTGTTCACTACATTAGTGCTGAAACACCTATATGAAAGAATATAGGGGAAGTGTAGTTATGAAGGAGATTAGATATTTAATAGAGGGTGCTATAAGGTGCTACGAATCTAAAGAAAGTAGAATCAATTACTACAGCTTTTATTCTTAGAAGTAAAGGTCAACAGTTGGTGTTATTACTAAAGATTCATATGGCTGAGTGGCTATGATCCATACTGGGAAAGTAGAAATAAATTCGAGACTTATTTTCTATGGATACGTATGACAGATTATCCGGATTAGGTGCCAAACCTATACTTTATAGAACTATTAATATCAACGTGATTGTGTTTACTGCATGAGTTATATCACGATAATAAATGGAAACGCAGAGGTTTGGTGAAGCGTACCAAAACGTTAATCCAAGTTTTAGAACAACTCTTGGCAAGATTGTAATACAGTAACACTGTATGTATCTAAAACAGGTCTGACTTACCTAATACAAAGTTTTTGACGTCGGCTAACAGAGTCCGTCGGTTGATATCCGAGAAACCTGCAAAGTTTAGTATGCTTTCTTTAAAATATATAACGAAAGTAGGGCTTTTGTAAAGTCAATGGGCTAAGTTCAAGTCTATTAACGTAGAGCTACTGAATCCAAAGATTCACCACTGGCCCGAGAGTCATATTTCCTCTTAAACAAAGAATATTAGAGAGTATTAACATGTTTAACACCGTAGGGGCCAAAATCCCGAGTTAAAGTAAATTTGAGGAAGTCCTCGCTAGGAAAAGTCTATCATTTGTAGGATAAGATAAACCATTTTCTGACTGCGTCCTCAACAAGCCAACCGTTATTGCTTCGTGCATGAATACCAGAGTATGATGATAAATCATATGATCGGTATAAAGCGTTTCATTGAAACTTATAAATCTTTAAGAGTGACCGAAAGCGAACTAATACTTATAGACCTATTTGTAAGTAAGAGTAAATGGAAAGTAGGTGAAAGTCCTCAATATTCGAGCTTGTAAAACAGAAAAATCCTCGAAAAGGTCATATGGGCAGTATACTGCATATGAAAGAATAGAGTGGCAACCACTTTAGGGTGAAAAGACTAGAAGTGTTGGGTTTGGTAACGTTCCTAAAACGACCGTATATGTGGAATATTCGATAAAGTAATCCTATGTGGTTTATTATATCTTATCAGTGTGTTTAAGCCAATTTAAGACACACATACTAGTAATAGTATATTTGTATTGACAAAGATATAACGTTTGCTAGAGAAGCCTAGAAATGTATAAGAACTAGTAGCATGTGCATATCCCTATCAATATACAGCGGTAGAAGATAGTAAAAAACGTATTGATCTTGTGACTTATTAATTAATGTCGTAAGATCTCATTAGTCTGATGTTGGGCAAGCGTAAGGGACAGTTAGTCATGACACGAACCTTCATTAGTTAATATGAAAAGTATAATTGGATAATTCTAGAGTAAGACTAGTTCCATAATGCACTAGATGAAAAAGTGTCATTTAAGAAGAGGAAGTATCTACTTAAATGTGTCTCTATGGAGTGCTAGAGTAATAGCAATAGCAGAATTACAGAGTGAAATAGAATCCGACAAGCTTATCAAGTATAAAGAAATAATTTCAAGGAGTAGTCATTGAATTGACGTAGGCGATAAGATAACAGGCACCTGGGCAACAACATCCCCTATTTAGAAAATACTCCAGCAAAGAAGTTCTTTTTATTTTATTTGAGTTCATTAATCTTTTAAAAACAATTTAAAATGTTTCGTTGGTGGAATCAACCACGAAATCAAGGAGGAAACAAATTATGGATTATATGCGTATTAATGCCGCACAATGTGGCGCAACTTTGGGTAAATATATTTTAGTAGTAGAACGGAACCCAGTAGATACAAATTATTCAGAAGATAAAAAGAATGGCGCATTGACTTTAAGTCGACCCATTTATCTATACTCAATTCGACCAATAGAGGTAACTTCAGTCGAGTTAGTAGAATCAATGAGTAACGAGCGTAAAGTTCAGTTCAATAAAGATCCGAAATTACGGCTCGATATCGCCAATATTGACGACATTACGAAAGTTATTCCAGTACCATCGGCTTCTACTGTTAAAGCAGCGATTGAGAAGTACGAACGGTCTAACAAAGAAGAAATTACTATCTTTGTGGACTATGTTAAATTAGTACCGGAAGTTATGGCTCTTAACCGGGATGAGAAGAATGTACTTCAGAGCTTCTTGAATGCTCAGATGAAGTTCTGTGGAACTTTAGCCGAAGCAAATGAGCTTGAGGCTACAGCTTGTCGGACTCGGATGAAAGAGTTAGGTATTGACGTTAATATCTAATCATTATGTCCGAGCAGGGATTTACTATAAGTCCGTGGGCATTTAGAGATTTAACTTATATGTTCAGTGATCCTATTCTTGTAGATCAATTGCTACTTACAGATGAAAAGCAAATAGCAAAATATAAGAAAATTAATAAAGATGGATCAGTAGTACTTGGTAAAACAAGTATTCCATGGTTAAATCGTCTATTTCGTGGAGAGTATGTACTTAATCCAGAGACAATTTGTCTCAGATTAATTAAGATAATTACCGGTATGGGTAGTGGTCGAAATGATGATGCATATAAAGATATGTGTGATCGTTTCTCAAATTATTATAAAGATGGAAATTATAGTTTGGCTATATCTGCAATTTTTGTTGCATATCGTTTTGTATTAGCTTCAGATATTAAAACAATGACTGAAGAGAACTCTACAGTTGAGAAAGGAGTTCCTAATCGGAAAAATGTTTTACTAAATGGAATATTAGTAAAAGACAATTCTGGTCAAGCTGTCGTGGTAGATTTTTCAAATCCATCACAAGTATTATTCCGTCGTCCATAAAATCGAAAATCATAAGTAATAGTAACTATATTCTGTGATGAATGATGAATAAATATTACACATTACTCAAGATATTTCCTAGTAGAGAGAAGATGAGTTAATCTCTCTACTACAATATGGGCGTAATACGGTATGTATAACAGCATACTAAGTGGGTTGGCTAGCCTCGAGAATAAGAAGAGGATGTCATTATCGATGATGAATACGCCCTCACAGGTAGTTGATAATTCAAGTATATAAATAGATGTTTAACAATTTAAAATCAATTTGTATATGAAAATTAAATCAACAGAAATTAAGGCAAAGCTAGAGAAGTTAAATAAAGATATCACTAATAACTGGATGATCATTCGAACAGAGAACTTAGTTGAGAATGGGTTCAAGCGTCATTATGATATGAAAGCATTGTTAGATGATATTAATAAAAAAGCTATAGACCGTATTCAGACGAAACTAGATCAGTTTTGTATCAATATCGGTTTTAAATCACGTAGCGATTTTCCGAAAGATAGTATTTATCCTATCATCTTTGAGTTATCAGAGAAGAATGAACAATTCGTTCAATTAGGCATTATTATCGAGAAGTCAACAATTAATCCTACCCTAAAGATGAAGAAGGGTAAGAAGAATCTTAAACAGAATGAGGAACTTACTCGTGATTATCTAAATAAACTTCGTAATAATCTTCAGTTGGAGATTAATGGCCTAAAAAAGAAACTTGCTGACTTTAATGATGCAGCTGAGTTAGATACTAGCGGAGCATACATGTATTTGGCAGCATAAAAAGGAAGATTTGTCGCTCCCTTTAAGTAGGAACAAGAGTTTGGCAAGTCGGGTTCGAATCCCGGACGAATCACAAGTCTCGAAAACTTATTTATTAACACTAAAATTATCAAAATTTATGAAAACAAAAGATATCAAATCTACAGAAAAGAAAACATCTTCTTTAGATAAGGTAAAAGCGCTTAAGGAGAAAATTATTGCAAATGCAAATGCACTTGCAGATCGTATTCTTAATAAAGCAATTGCTAAGGAAGAACAACAGAAAGCTTGGGAAACTAGAAAAGAAGAGCTTAAAGCAGAAGCCGCTAAAAAGCGTAAAGAGGCAGCTTTAAAGAAACGGGAAGAAAAAGCAAAGAAGCTTATTCAGATTCATACTAGTATTCCTACTAAGGACACTTCTAAAAAGCAAAAAGCTATCGATGAAGAGATCGAGAAAAAACATGATGAAAAAATGATTGCTATGGAAACAAAGTTTGAAGACTTTGATCCTAAGCGACAGAAACTTACTAAGGAAGAACGAATTGAACGTAACAGAAAACGTGCAATTAAGCTTGTTCATCATAAGGAAATTAAGGATAAGATAAAACATACAACGAAAGAAGAGAGAGAAAAAGCTGCAGCAGAGGCTAGAAAAGCCGCTTATTTAGCCTATAAAGCAGAAATGCAAAGACAAGCTTCTGAAATAGCAGCAGATCCTAAGGCGTATCAAGCACGACAGGAGAAAAGAAAGAAATCAGAACAAGAGCGTTTAAATATGCTTGCTGAGAAACGTAAAGCTCGTATGGATAAACTTCAACAAGTAGAACTTACTCAGAAACAAAAGATATTAAAAGATCTCGAGCATTTTAAACTGGCACAAGAACGTCGTAATGAAAAGAAACTTCAACGACGCCAAATGTACCTTTCTAAGGGTGGTATACAATTACCTAAAGTAAAGAACAAAGTGGAAGTTCGACCTATTATTGAACAACCAAAAAAACAAGACAGTAGTAAACATCGTTATATTGTGAGAACCCAGTATATTGATCAACCCTCTCTTACTGGAGATAGAGTTGGCGCTATTGTCTGTCTTCCAGATAAGTTAAAAGATATTGTAAAATATTCTTTTAACAAAATGATGGAAAAGGAATCTGATAAAGTAGTAGGATACTTTATTTATGATTCAGATAATCCTGAAGTATGTATTATGGAAATGGTTAACTCTAAATATCGAGAGATTGATGGAGTTACTATTACTCGTTTACAGAAACAGAATAAAACCGCAGCGTAAGCTGATATTCGTCTATGAAACAGGGGTGCGTCTGTTCAACGCACAATATAACACGTAAATAATCCGAAACTATAAGGGAAAAGTAGGTAGTCTATATAAGCGCTTATATAGGAACTTGGTTCGAATCCAAGGCGTATCACACAAATTATAGCTATGAAAATTAAAGACAAAACCTGTATAGTCTTTGATATTGAAGTTCTTAAGAACATATTTACTTGTACTTGTAAGAATACAGAAACAGGAGTAATTCAGATATTTGAAATCTCTTCTAGAAAAGTAGATATTCAAGATCTCCTTGATTACTTTACTCAGGATTGTTATTATGTTGGTTATAATAATCATCATTATGATAATCCAGTACTAAATTATATCTTTTCTTTATATAGAAAAAGATATTTTGAATTCTTTAGTACGAGAGAAATAACTGAATCTATATTCAGAATGAGTCAAATCGTAATTGATAAAAATTCTGATTTTGGATTATGGAAAGAGTATAAATATGCTAAGAATTTCTTATCAATTGATTTATTAACAATGCTATATTCTAAAGCACTACGAGTATCTTTAAAAGAGATGCAAGTAACTATGCAATATAAGAATGTAGAAGAATTTATAGTCGATTGGAGACAAGATCTTCCAGAAAAAGACATGGATAAATTAATACTATATAATATTAATGATGTAGAATCTACTGAAGAATTATTATATAGGTGCAAAAGTGATTTAGAACTAAGAGTTTCTATTGAACAAGAATATAAAATTAATTGTTTAAGTCTTGATGGAGTAAATACTGGTATGAAAATTCTTGAGCAAGAATATATTAGACATACTGGTATTACTAAGGATAAATTAGAACAACTAAGAAGTCCTTGTGATCAAATAGATCTAGAGAAAGTTATTTTTCCTTGGATAAAATTTAATAGCCCTATATTACAAAACGTATTAAAAGAGATGAAGCAATTACATAATGTTTCTCCAGGTAGAAAGGGTTATGAAAATACTTTCGTATTCGGTGACATGAAAATAACCGTAGGTGTTGGTGGTATTCACGGAGATTGCGGTATAGAAATAATTAAGCCTAAAGAAAATGAATTATTATTAGATTCTGATGTTAGTTCACTATACCCAAGTATGATTATCGAACACGATTTATATCCACCACATTTAGGTAAAGAATTTTTAGAAACATATTCTAATATTCGTACAAGAAGATTAATTGCTAAAAAGAATAAAATTAAAGTAATAGATAAAACACTTAAATTATCACTAAACGGTTTAAGTGGTAATTTACAAAATGAACATTCATGGTGTTATAGTCCATTTACTGTAATGCAAATTAGAATTAATGGACAATTACTACTTTTAATGCTTTCTGAGAGACTATTATCTTTAGGATGTAAGTTACATCAAATTAATACTGATGGTATCTTATATACATGTAAAAAGGATAAATACGAAGAACTACAAACAGTTTTAAGTGAATGGGAAAAGCTTACTAAACTTACTCTAGAAACTGAAAAATTTACTTCATTTTATCAGTTAGCAATAAATGACTATTTTGGAGTAGATATAAATAACGATATTAAGAAAAAAGGATTTTTTCTTACTGATGTTACCTTAGGAAAGGGATTATCACCTAAGATAATACCTGAAGCAATTATTAACTATTTTGTTCATAATATTCCAGTAGAAGATACAATTAAATCATGTAGAGATATACGTAAATTCTTACAAGCTGAGAAAACTGGTAAACAGTGGACAGTTGAGTATAATGAACAAATTCAGCAGAGAACTAATCGATTTTACGTTAGTAATAGTGGATATTATTTATGGAAATGGAAATTAGATGAAACTGGAAAAAGATCATATCATAATATGCTAAAAGGTCATGGGGTAAAACTTCATAATCGATTATATTCTGATGAAGATCTTCAATGGAAATATTCTCAAGGAGAAACATTCCAGAGTATATATGATGTTGATTATCAATATTATATAACACAATGCGTTAAAGTAATTGAACAATTAAAACCTAGACAACTAAGTTTGTTTGATTTTGACGAAAATTAGCAGAAAATAACAAATCTTTGACAAGCTTTTAAAATTTTTAAGAGCATGATCATTGAACTAGATACAAGTTTATTAGAAATAATAGACAATATATCAATTAATCAGTTAGTATTTTTAAGTCTTGTATTAGATAAGAATCAAAAATCCCATCAAGGTATCACACCACTTATTCGCCTGGTCAGTGATAGTGAAATACAAGACTTAATCGACAGAAATCTTATTCAGAAGAAAGATGATAGTAAAAAACTAATGTATAAACCTACTAAAGAATTAGTAGACAAATTGACTCCTAAAGACGTACTTTTTGAGCAATTTTATACATTATATCCAATAATGGTTAATAGACCAGATGGAACTAAAGGCTTTCTTAGAAGTAATGTTAAGAAATGTAGAGATTATTATAACAAATTAATTAAAGGCAATCCTGATCTTCATAATAGGATCATAACCGCTTTGAACTTTGAACTTTCCGATAAGGCAATGACCGGTAAGCTTGGTTATATGAAAACTATGTGGAAATGGCTTACTTCACATGAATGGGAATTAATTGAAGAGCAAATGAATATTAACCAACCTGAAACTACTATGTTGTATGGAACAAAATTACGTTAATCCATTACCGTTTAAACATATATCAACAGCTGCAAATGAAGCTGTTACATATATACGAAGACGTAAAAACCATGAAATTGAACCACTTAAAAGCAGGTGGAATAAATTCAATGAAATGTGTTGTGGTGGAATTGAACCTGGTTGTGTTTATACAATTGTAGGAGCATCAGGAACTGGTAAGTCTTCGTTTGTAAATACGCTTGAAACTGATTTAATTGAACTTAATTCTAACAAAGAATTGATCGTACTTTCTTTCTCATTTGAAATGCTTAGCCGTGCACAAGTAGGAAGAAAACTATCTAATAAGTTGCGTCAAACAACTACACAATTGTACTCAGCATCAGAAGATCTTTCTGATAAAGAACTTAACTTAGTTGAGGAGACTGCAGAATCTTTAAAAGATTATCCAATATATTATGTGGACGATGCAGCTACAGTACAAAAGATAGACGATACAATTACATATTTTCAAAATACGATTGCTAAGGATAAATGGTTAATAGTCATTTTAGATCATACTTTATTAGTAAATAGTGATAACTATAAGGATGAAAGAATGATTATATCTGAACTTGAAAGAGTATTTATCAAAGCAAAGAAAGTTGGTATGACAAGTATCATACAATTATCTCAGATGAATCGTAATATAGAAAATATTGATAGAATTAATAATCCATCGAGTCACTATCCTATGCGAAGCGATTTATCATCATCTGATTCTGTATTTCAAGGAAGTGATGTTATAGCGGTTTTATCTCGACCTGAAACTTTAGGTATCACCGCTTATGGTCCTCAACGACTACCTGTACAAAATAAAGTATATCTCCATTTTCTTAAAGTAAGAGAAGGAGAATTGGCAATACTTGAATTTGAGAATGACCTGAAATATAACAACCTAATTGAGTTATAGATAGGATTTTTATTAATCTTGGTTAAATAAAGGCGAATTATGACATACAAATATAATACAGTAAACAACACGGCAAAGAATAACACAAATCTTGACTATACGATTGATTTAAGTAAGTATTTTACGACAACTACTTCTTCTAAGAAGAGTGATTATACGATTAGCATTTTGGATAAGATTAAATCTATTTTCCCGTGGGCTAACAAGAATGATAACAAGTACACAATTCTGACATTGGATAATGCTCCGTATGAGAATTATACAATTTTGGATATTACTCCGGAAGCATTGAATCTGGAATGGAACAAAGCGGCTTCTCGCTTGTTTGATTATATTTACTATACAGAGAATCCCTCCTATGATTTTAAGATTGGAGATATTCCAGTTAAGATCCATGGTAATTATATTCAAGTAGGTTCTCGATTGATTCCGAAGTTTACAAGTTCGTCATTCTTTAATGATCTTCCTAAGAAGGATCGTATTATTCTTTACAATATCTCAATGAACATTAATTCATTAGAAATTGCAGCGTAACTAACTTATAACAAATCTTTTCAGAATTTTACAAAATTTTTCAAACTATATCAAATTCTTTCAAAGTTTTCTGAGAAGTAGATAAACTAACATTATGATAGTATTACCTACTGAGAAAATTAAAGCAAAGGTGAGAAATCCAAGATTTCTTATCTTTTTTGGTAAACCGAAATCTGGTAAAACAACATTAGCAGCTCATTTAGAAAATAATTTAATTATCGATCTAGAGGGTGGATCTGAATTTATTGATTGCTTAGCAGTACAAGCTAGAAATATTAATGATTTAGGTGAAATAGCTAATGCCATTAGACAAAAGAATAAAGAATGTAATGGATATTTCTACAAATATATTACGATCGATAACGCAACACGTTTGGAAGAAATTACGTTATCATATGCTCTCACTTTATATAATCAAACTCCGATGGGGAAGAGTTATAAGGGAGATGTACGATTACTGCCGCAAGGCGGTGGCTGGTTTTATGTAAGACAAGCTGTACGTAAAGTATTAGATATGTTTAGAGAACTTTGCGAGAATTTTATCCTGATAGGTCATACTAAGGATAAACTTGTAAACAAAGATGGTGAAGAACTTTCAGAAATGGAATTAGACTTAGCTGGAAAATTAAGTAATATAATATGTGGAGAAGCAGATGCTATCGCATATATTTCTAGAAAGAAGAACCAAACCATTGCATCCTTTAAAGGTGGGGAGAATATTACTATTGAAGCAAGAGCTCCACACCTAAGAGGTCAAAATATTGTTATCGCAGAAAGTGATGACGAAGGAAAAATCTCAGTATATTGGGATAAAATTTATTTGCCAGACCAAGAATAACCAAAACATAGAAGAAGATGATTTATAGTTCACAAAGAGCACAAGCTATCCAAAAGAAAGATATAGCATATTTAGCAGCCGGTATTCACGATAATGTAGTATTAGAATCAATTAGAGTAGATAAATCTCTTAATGGTAATAATTTTATTGAGTTTAAATTCATTGCAAAAGATGGTAGATTTATGACCCATACAGAGTGGGAACCATCTAAATCAGATAATATGTCTGATGAAGATTTGCAAAGAAAATGTGATAATCAGTTTGCAAGAATTGACCAGATTCTTGAATGTTATTATCCAAATCCTGAAGATAGAGTCTTTAACGGCGAGAGCTTTAAGGAATTTATTACTTGGGTAGCTGAAAAGCTTAACAATGCAGATAAGTCTACATTACTTCGTATTAAAGTAGTATATAATAATAGTGGTTATACTACTCTACCGAAGTATGCAAAATATAGATTTATTGAACCGATGACGATTGTTGATAAGAATGAGTCTGTTATTGTCAAGTTGAATATTGATCAATTTGAGAAGCCAGTAATTGCTGATTTTGAACAATCGAATCCAAATCCACTATTATCTAATGATTCATTTACCGTAGTAGATGGAACTTTAGATAACACAAACAATGCCGATCCTAACGGATTGCCATTTTAAAATATAATTCTATTTGCGCAATAGAACGAAGACTTCTCACGCTTAACATATTGATAAATACTTCAATAATAGCGCACCAGGAGAACCAGATCGTAGGCTGGCACTGACCACACAGGGGGTATTGTTAAAGGTGGAGCAATGTCTAATGGTTAGATTCGTGGGGATCGTTACCCCACATTGCACTTATTCAAATTTATATCATATGTATGACTCTAAAAGAATTAAAAAACAAGATAATCCTATTACTTTGGATTATATCTTATCAAAAGTCACAGAATATGATATTTATGCTAGATATCTAGGACAATTTAAAGTTGGATTTATTTATAATAGTCCATTCAGAAAGGATAAGAATCCTTCATTTGGAATATTCCGAAGTAAGAAGACTGGAAAATTACTATTTAAAGATCATGGTAATGGAGAATGCGGAGATGTAATTAAATTCGTAGAGTTATATACTGGTATAACTAATTATAATGATCTACTAAATCAAATAGTAAAGGATATGCAAATTACTAATAATACGGTATTGCATAGTAATAAAGAAGTAGAGAAATCTACTGAAACAGTTATTGGAGTAGTTAGACAAGATTGGACAGATATAGATAAACAATATTGGTCTCAATTTGGAATTTCTCTAAAGACTTTGAAGAAGTTTGGTGTAAGTAGTATAAAATATTATTTATGTGATGGTGTAGTAAAGGGAGTGTATAAGGAAAATAATCCTATGTATGCATATAAAGTATATGATAGATTCAAGATTTATAGACCTTTAGCAGATAAATATACTAAATGGCGTAATAATCTTACTGAATATGATATTCAAGGGTTAGAACAACTTCCTGAAAAAGGCGAACTATTAATTATAACTAAGTCTCTCAAAGATGTTATGTGTTTGAAAGAAATGGGTTATAATGCAATATCTCCATCATCAGAAAGTACATTTATTCCAGATAAAGTATTAGAGGAACTTAAATGTAGATTTAAAAATATAATTGTTATCTACGATCGAGACAAAGCAGGATGCAAAAATTTACGTAAAATTACAACAACTTATAGACTAAAACCGTTATTAATCCATAAAAGTTTTAAAGCAAAAGATATTTCTGATGCTATTAAACTTAATAGTTTTGAAACTATAAAAAATTGGATTGATAATGAGTTCAGAAAACAAAGAAATTTGGAAAAAGATAGAAGATTATGACTATATAGTTAGTAATTTCGGAAGGATTAAAAACTTAAAGAATAACAATCTTTTAAAACCACAAGATAATCAAAATGGTTATTTAAAAGTATGTTTATCCAAACATGGAAAGGTTAAGCAATTTTTGATGCATAGATTAGTAGCAGAATTGTTTATAGATAATCCAAATAATTTACCACAAGTTAATCATATAGATGAAAATAAGAAAAATAATAATTTTTCTAATCTAGAATGGTGCACTAAAAAGTATAACATGAATTATGGTAAATTAAAAAACTTTCATAAAAAAGAAATTGCAAAATATGAAAACGGATACTTTAAGTGTAAATATAATTCTTTGAAAGAAGCTGCAGAAATAAACAATTTATCTAAAAGTTCTATTAGTCGTTGTTGTAAAGGACTACAAAAAACATATGCTGGATTTACATGGAAATATATTTAAGAAATTCCAAAGTAAAGACATATCTGATGCCATTAAGAATAATGGCTTTGAAGTAATTAAAAATTGGTTAAAAGAAACACTATGATATGGTTTACTTCAGATCTACATTTCTTTCATGACCGTATATTAGAATTTCATCCTAAGCGAAAAAAGATATTTGGGGATACTGTTGAAAAAGCTAAAGAAGCTATGATACAGTTATGGAATTCTAGAGTAAACAAGAAAGATACTATATATATTTTAGGTGATCTTGCATTTGGTGAAGTAGAAGATAAAAGAAAACTATTTCAAAGACTAAATGGTAACAAAGTACTAATACTTGGTAATCATGATAAAGTACCAGATCATTTAAAATGCTATTTCAATCATATTACTCAGATCAAGAATATTAAATTTAAGAAATCTGTATATAATTTCTTACATAAAGATCTAGAAGTAATAATGTGTCATTTTCCGATGTTAAGTTGGGAACACAAAGATAAAGGATCTGTTATGATACACGGTCATTGTCATGGAAAAGTAGATAAAATAAATATAGATTCTAAAGAATTAAGAGTAGATGTAGGTATAGATGGAAATCTAGCTAATTATGATCTAATATCTTTAGAAAAACTTGCAAATCATCTTATAAAAATAGAAAAAGACAATAAACATGGAATGGTTAAATAGTATACCAGACTTAACATGGTTACAATTAATTCTGATTAGTTTTATTGGAAATCTTTGTGGAAGTTTACTTTGTACATATATTGATCGTTATGAAGCAAAGAAAAACAAAAAGAAAGAAAACGATAAATCAGAAAGTTAAAAATGCCACACCAAACATATATGATGGTATTGAATTTAAAAGTAAACTTGAAACATATGTTTATAAACAATTAAAGGCTCATAATCTTAAAGCAGAATATGAGCCTATTAAATTTGAATTAATACCAGCATTTACTTTTTGTGGTAAAAAGATCCGAGCGATGACTTATACTCCAGACTTTGTTGGAGATAATTTTATTATCGAAGCTAAAGGAAAACCTAATGATGTATGGCCATATAAATGGAAATGGTTCATGTGGTATCTTTTAAATAAAGGATTAGCTGAGAAGTATAAGTTATTTGTAGTACACAATCATAAAGAAACTGATGAATGTATTAGACGAATTCAAGAACTATAAAAGAAAGTTCATACAGATATCTCATCGAACTGTGATATTAATGCATATCTTTGAAAAATCTAATGATGATTTTGAGGATATAATTCTAAGTGATCACGAAGAATATTATAGACAAAATCATAATATAAACATATACAAAGAAGCTGCAGATCAGTTTTTTAAACAATTTGAAGGACATGAAAATCTCTACTTTGTAGAATGTTTAAGAGATAAATGTAATAAGATGCTAGAAGAGCACAAAGACAAAGTACAAAAACTAAAACTAAACAAAGATGAAAAACATATCTGAAAATACAATTAAGTTATTTAAAAGCCAAAGTATGCTCTGTGTGGACATGTTCATACTGGAAATCATAATATTACAGCATGTCCTGTATATGATTATGTATTTCAAGAGGAAACAGAATGGACTAATGTAAATGTAGCGAACGTAAGCATACTTGACGAATCTTATTCGATTTATTTTAGACCAACAACATTTGAACTATAACTTAAAAAATTTACGATTATGAAGAATTACGAATTAGTTAATTTACAATTAGACGAGCAAAATATGAATAATGATATAATGTCTCAAACTGAACAAGATATTTATTTTGAAGCAGATGAACTAAATGACATTGCATTCGTTAATGAGTTAATGGAAGCAGATCGTTTAAGTAAATTAGAAGAGTAATTATGGATATAAGTATACCTTATTATGAGGATATGTCTAGAATATCCAATTCAAATATCGGATGGTTCCTAAAAAAGGGACCCCGATATCTAAAGGATATGCTAGATGGAAAAATTGAAGGATTAAAAGCAAGTTTCTTAGATAAAGGAACTATGATTCATGAATATATTCTTCAACCAGAAGAATTCTGGAATGATTATATTATTTTAGATTTTGCAGTACCTAAAGTAAAACAACAAAAAGATCTTCTAGAATTTTATTCTACTGCAAGATTAACCGATCCTTTTGCTACTGAAGAAGATATATTATTAATGAGTTATAATGCAGCTTATAGTAATAATAAATCTATCGATAAAAGAATTCAAGAAGCAAGAGAACTAGTAGAATTATATAAAAACTACATTGAATACTTTAGAAATAAAGATAGTAAGAAAGTTATTTCTTTTGCTGATTTGGCTCTTCTAAAGACCATAAAGCAAAATATGCAAGAGCATAAAAAAGCAAATGAGATTTTATTTGCTTATCCAAAAACGTTTGAAGTTCATAATGAATTTCATATAAATTGGGAATTTCCAAATGCTTCTAAGTTAGGAGACTTCCCTTGTAAATCTTTACTCGATAGAGTAATGATTGATCATACAAATAAGAAAGTAATACTCGTTGATATTAAAACTACAGCTGATGTATACAATTTCAGACATTCTATAGAAGAATTTGACTATTGTAGACAATTAGCTTATTACTGGTTTGCAATTTATTGGTATTTTAAAAATGAATTAAAACTAGATTTAGAAGAATATACACGAGAAACATATATAATAGCTGTTCAAAGTCATGACGGTTATGAAGTAAAGGTTTTTAATATTGAAAATCAATACATTGAAGCCAAAGTGTGTGTTATTGAAGATGCTATTAAACGCATAGCTTGGCACAAAGATAATGACTTATGGGATCATATAAAAGAATATTATGAAGGAGATGGAGCAGAACTACTATGATTATTAATAAATATACAAAACATAGTATATTTTCACTTCCTCAAATATTTTATGATACCTTTACAAAATATGATTTGAAAAATAGTGAATTTGTAAATATGTACACAAGTGATATGAATAATCCACTACTTTCAAATCATATTTTTTTAGTATTTCATAATACTAAAGCTTACTTAATAGAGAGATTAAAGAAACATAGACTATATTATTGTGATTATACTTTAACAATAGATGGAATTAATTATAGAGTATTTGCCTTTAATAAGGCTTATTCAATTCATTCCATAGTAAACAAAATAGATCTTGGTTTATATGAACGTCTAGGATATCAAGCTAAATTACAAATATTAAACTTTTGGAATATTAGTGTTGATAGTAAAGTTCATGAATACCTATTTAATCCTCTTGCAAAAGTAACAAAACCGATAGGTGAAAGTATATCACTACAAGATTTAAAATATAGAAAAGCCCCAACAGCAAAAACTGAAGGGGCTTTATTGTAATGGCCGTTAAAATTTTTGTGGCTTTAAAAGTTAAATATTGAAATCACATTATCGTAATACTCCATTTTTGATCTTGGATCTTGTGCTTCCCATATACTTCTTAAAGGAGTGGCCTTAATTAATGATCGTTGGAATCGGTTCATACCCTTGTATGGACCTTTTTTTATCTCTTGTGTAGGATCATTCAACATAATTGTAGTTAAGTCACCCCAATATTGTAAAGTAGACCATGCAGCAGTAGGAGTATTAAGTAAGTTAATTACTTCAATAGGTAATATGTTACTACGTGTCTCTAATGAAGCTCTTAGAGTAAGAAACGCTGCTTCTTGTTTCCACCAATTACGTTTGTCATCATCTGCCATTGCTCTAATAAGAGAAGAAATGATCATGAAACCTACTGTGGAAAATAAAACTTCATAAGTAACTCTTTTAAGACATCCTTTTTCGAAATCGTCCAATTCATCATAATGATTTTGATATAGTTCCTTTAATTGATCTATTTTGTTCTGATTAAAGTAATGTCTATATACATATTTAACTGCAGCTGGTACTTGAGCTTCGCTCCACATGCCTGTAGAATAGTTAAATTGACGTTTAGTTAAGAACTTAGTTTGTAAGTTAACCAAAATAAAGTTACGGAAGATAAGTAACAATTGTCCAATCACAGTTGCATATAATTTACTTCTATCCAAATCTGTTAATTGCGTGTCAATTCTGGTACCTACCTGTTTTGCCGTATTTCTAACTTTGTTTATAGTAGCTTCATCGAGAGATTTAGCGTACTCTGGTTTTATTACTAGTTTGTTGTTTTTAACTTCAAATGCATCATAAAAAGTTACACTTAGAGTATTCCATTTGGCATTGCCTTCCTTTTTACTCTTAAATCTTCTTAGGAATTCGTTTTTATTTAAGAATTTACCAGATTCAGGATCATATTTATAGTATAGACCAATTGCCAATGCCATTTTACCTTTTGTTACATAATCCGATATTTCATGTCCAAAATACCAGAAGTGTTGATTTAATGCTCTTAAAAATCTAGATTGATTAAGTTTACTAAAGGTTTGAGCATTTTCTCTTACTACACCTAAATACTCCATATAACATAGAACCTTGTCTTTGTTGTTTGAATGACCTATGTTCTTTATTGCATTCGCATATGACGGTATAATTAATTTTGTTGCTTGTGCAAGTTCCTTATCTCCAAAGTATATACCAGAAATTGCTTCGAGTCTGTTTTGTATTTTGTTTGTAATAAGACCAGTAAGAATCACATTCATATTTTGAGCTATGCCTTGTATTCTAGTGTATGCAGCTAAATTAGCAGCTAACTTACCAACACTTACTGTCACATGTTTGCCTTTTGGTAAAGGAACATCTAATTCTAATGCATTCTTTTTCATACCATATACCAATTGATCTAGTACAGATTTTAATTTATCATATGTCTTACTTTCCAAACCTTGTATTCTACCACCCTTCTTATCGGTAAAATCTGTACGACTAACAAAATCAAGAGCTACTTCTAATTCTGGGGCAATTTCACTCATTTGTTCATAATTTTCTGCCATTTTGTAATAAGCAATGACAGATCCTACTATATCGTTTGTTAAAGCGTCTGGATTTGATAACATCTTAATATACCTAGTAGGTATAAGTTTAACAAGTGACCCATCTGATCGTTTAGCATTTTCCAACATATATGCATTATCATCATCCTTTACAGTGTAAGTATCTTCTATTGCATACGCTAACCCCTTTAAAATATTGTCCTTACTTCGGATTTGTGTCCATGCCCCACCTTCTATTTGTGGGAGTCTATATTTATTTTCATACTTTAAGAATTGAATCTTAGAATTTGATAATTCCATTACATCAACAAGTTTATCGTAAAGCTTTTTTAAGTTTGAATCAGAAGTTATTTTACGATAATTTGCACTGTTGTCATACAATTCAGGATTTGGAATTCTTGTTTCTCCACGATCTGCATATTTAGTAAATCTTTTATCGTAGAAAGGTGATTCTTTATCGATTTCAGACCAAGATCTATTAGGTACTTTGCGCATGTATTTAGATCTTAACTCTTTCTTCGGAACTAATTTCTTCCAAAAGGAAGCTGGTACAAGATTTCCTTCATAGTCATATCTAGCATTTATAGAAACCCACGCATTATATTCAGCTTGACCTAATTTTTCAACTCTTTCTAATTCTTCATAGAATCTAGGGTTTACTTCCCATTCAGCTATGTCCATTACTTTGGATTTCTTTGATTTATCACGAGTTTTCAAACTTTCCTCAGAAATCAATTCATCATAAGTATTAATCCACGACTTTACTTGGTCAGGCATGCTATCAACATCTACTTTACCATCTTCTCTGGTGTAAAGTCTTAACATGTTCTTTCTAGCCGTTTCATATAGTATTTGATCATCAGATTTATTTGCGTTTGATGAAAGAGTTTTAATATCGTCCCAGAATTCTTCAATTATTTGATCAACTGTATTGCGTTGTTCCCACTTAGCAAATTTTTCTGGACTTAAGTTCTTTTTTGCATTTTGTAGAGCTTTGTTAAATTTTTCCATATTTGGAGTATAATGTAATTTCTCTCTTAATTTTTCATTATACTCTCTCATTTCTATTGCTATTTCTTTATCTAATCCAACTTTTACTGAACCATCTGGATAATATGGATTAGCTAAATTTCTACGTCTAGTTTCTAACTCTTGTAATTTTAGATAATCTTCATCGGATAAATCTTCTCTGTGGTAATCTCCGTTCTTATCAACGGTAGTACTTAACAATAGGTTTATTTCCATATTTATGGAATCTCTACGAGATCTTGCTTCTTCACTAAGACTGTTAGTTAGCTCGTAATACTCTGGAGTAAACTTACGAATAGTATGCTTAGCTTCCCAAGCATTATTTGCTTTATTCCATTTCTTTAGTTGCTCTGGATTCAATAAACCAGGCACTTCAGCAATATCTTTATCTCCAAATCCTAACTTTTCGGCTAACTTTTTTTGATGTTCCAAGTAATCTTGATAGTGTTGACCGTAATTTAAGTCTCTTGTTATAAAGCCTGTTTTATGACCATCTTTATTTTTTTCATGCATATAAGCTAACTTAGATTTATCTACATGTGATAGTATTTCTACAAGCTCTTTACCTACTTCTAGTTCTTTTTCAGCAACATTATTTTTAGTATTAACTATCTTGTTAAGAATTATACGTACTAACTCACTATTAGAATATTGTGTATTACCTACCCACTGATCCCATAGATTTATATCCACATCACCTTCATCTAATATTTTTTTAAGATGATCTATAGTAAATGAACCGGCTTTAGTTGCTTCTCTAATAAAATTATCTTTAGCAACAATGTCTGCTAAATTGTTATAGTTTCTTACTAATTCATAGTAGTCACCTACAGTCCTTTTTAAGTTTTGTTTTGTATCCTCAACTAATTGAGGATCATTTAAATAGTCAAACGTAGATTCATCATCCAACATGTTCTGGATATTAGTAGCAATGTTACCATAAAAACCAATATAACCTTTCTTTATCATATCTAATTCTGCAGAAGTTATATCTAGCGGGTTATTGTACTTTTGGTTTTCATTTACTTTGGTTTGTAAAGCCTTTACTTCATTTAATGCAGATATTACATCACTTGCCATATAATCTACAAATTCAAAAGTAGCTTGATCGTTTTCCAATTGGTTTAATTTAAATTCTAACGCTCTTAATTCATCTACTTTCTTACTGTCACTATATTTCGCATATTGAATGTCTTTTATTCGCCTTGTCAAGGCTTGAATAAGTTTATTATACGTGTCATGTATTTTTTTTGGAACGTATGATGGATTATTTATTTTATCTGAATTATTTAATAACACATCTATAGATACTTCTCCATCATTATTTAATACAATGTTTCTTATCTGTCTAAATTGTGCAGAATATATTAATGACTTTGTTCGTATAGCTTCTTTCTTATTACCATTAAAATGATTAACTAAATCTGAAAATAGCTTAGATGGCTCCCCATTGGGAGCCTTATCTAAACCATAACCATTGTTTTCTGATAACACATAATATGCAGCATTTTCATTACCCAATATCTTTGTATATTGCTTTAGTAAAGCTGCAACCTCTTTATTTTTAACATTTAAACACTGCATAATTATTCACATTCTTTTCTACGTTGTTTACCATTTGCTGTTAACTCATCAATTGAATCCTGCAAAGATGCATTTATTGCTTGTTCTTCTGTAGCTGGTTCAAATTCTATATCGTCTAATAAATCTTCTTCGGCTATTTCATTTCGCATAGAAACTTTCTTCTTATTCTCTGCTTCTGAATTTATTATAACAAAGTTTTTAGCACGTGACACAGCTACATATCTCAACTCGTTTCTTAATTGCATTACATCTTTACCATAACCAAACGTATCAATTTCATTGGAGAGTATTAAAACTTTACTGTACGTACTACCTTGTGATTTCCAAACAGTTTGTGCGTATCCATAATCAATTGCTTTTCTAATTTTTAACCTGCCTTGGTTATCTTCCAAATTCTTGGTAATATTCAGTTCATTGTCAACATTATACGCCATTTGAACTAAATCTCTATATTTAGATATTTGCCCATTTTGTTTAGCTTCTTTAGCCATTTTCCACAATCTATCTTTATATTCTACTACTTCAAATAGCTTAGAATCTGGTTCATTTTTGTCAATTACAGTAAGTTGAAAGTCATCCATAATAGTACCACCAGTCGGTCTAATTGATAAATTGAATGCTTTAAATTCTATATCCCCTTTATCGGTTTTGAATTTAATGTTGGTATCCTTTACACTTTGAACTATATAATCTCCAGAGTTTATTAGTCTATAAGATCCATCAGGTTTTCTGAGTTTGTTTGAATACCCCATTATAATATCACCTTTTACAAATGGTTTAGCAAATTTTCCATATCTCAAAGATCTAATCTTTGAATTATATGTAGATGCTGCAGCATTTGTAGCAGTCAATACTCTAAAATGTAAAGGATCAGCATTGAACTCTTCAGAAGTAACAATCTGTTTCAGGTTTTTATCTATAATTGCATCATCCGAAGTGTACAATACTCCTTGACCTTTATCATTTATATCAGTTTGGTAACTCAATCCTTCACCTCGTCTAAGTTTGGTGGCTTCTTTTAAAATAGGATTATCACCAGTTCTTTCTACTTTGGTTAAAGTTATTTGAGGTATTCCATCAGATGTAAACACTTTAGAAATGTGATCTGATTTTATAGGTCTTAATTGTGCAGAATCTCCAACATATATTACACTACCGTTGTGTTTAGCTACAATCTCCTGAATATACTCATACAAACCGTCTTGTACCATTGAAGCTTCATCAATAATAATTAATTGACCTGGTTCATATTTCATTTGATTTTTAGCTCTAAACTCCAGTTCTCTTAAATCTAATGAGCCTTGTTCCATTGCTATATCAGTATCTGGAGTAAACCCAAATAAAGCAGAAAGTGTGTACACATTAGCATTAGGGTTGTTTTGTTTAGTTATAACATTTGCTCTATGAGTAGGAGCAGTATATACAATGTTACCTCTACCAATTCTATTATTCAACCATTTACTAAATATACCAATGATAGTAGATTTACCTGTACCAGCATAACCAGATAAAGTAATTTCGGTTCCACCATCTTCAATAAACTTCTCTAATTCATATAAAGCTGATTTCTGTTGGTCATTTAATGAGAATGGTAAATTGATCTTAAACCCATCATTAAATGTAAATACGTACTCTTCTTCTACTTTCTTAGCTTCTTCAGCTGCTTTTGGTAAGTCTTTTGCAAGTGAAGCAGCTTCATCAGTAAAACCAAATTGATTAGCATAATCTAGGAATTCCTTAGTAGTATCAGTAATTGCTGGTTGTTTGATGTTTGATCGGTTCCTTAATAACTCTCTTACTTCCATCAAAATTTTTGGGAATTCTGTACCCCATTTACCTTTATCTTGAGTATGAGTAAGCGTTACATCACCTGTGGATAATAATCTATTTAAAGCTTCTGGATTTTGACTGAAAGATTCTAACAATAAATCTCTCATAACATCACTGGATGCTTTATCCCAAGAAACTGTATTTAAATCTTTAATTTTTCTACCAATAGATCTTGCTTGACTACCTGAAGCAATTTCTAGTTGTTTTCTAATGTCTTCTTTTTCATCATCTGACATAGAAGAAAATACTAATTTTTGAGCTTGAAATGCACCTTCTACTGTTTGAAAATTACCACCAATACGTATAGAAGATTCTGATTTATCACCAGATATAGTAAAAGGTCTAACTGCAAAGTTGCTTAAATCTGCATTTTCACCAGTACCAGCATATATGTTAATTGTTCCTGAAGGTTGTTCAGATGCAAATAGATCTTGTTGAATTGGAGAACTAAAAGCATTTCTAATAGTATCTCTTACTTGAGAATCAAATTCCGGAGATACTTTAGAACCACGATTACCTGCTACATTTAATGTATCAATATTGTTATCTACCAACCATTGTGCTAATTCTTGACTAGTAGGATTTAATAAAAATGGTTTATTGTGTTGTTTAGCAAATCTTTGTGTAGCAATTCTACCAGCACTATCTTCGTCTGTACTAAAGTACACCGTACCATCAGAATTCAATACATTTTGTTCTGTTCTAGGTAAATAAAATTCTCTGCCTTTTCTACCTGCTTGTAATTCTGGAGATATTTCAGTTACTCCGAAATCTTTTAAAGATTCATCACGACCGTTTTCAGTATAATATCCTGGAGTAGTTGTTCCACCTGTTTCTAGCCCAAGTTCTTTACCAACTTCTAAACCTAAACGATCTATACCAGTTTGACCACCGGAAATTATCTTTGTAGTAGGTACTGTATGTGTACCTTGTGATTTACTATACTCAAAGTTATCCAAATACTGTTGATATGCTGCTTCTGCATCAGCTTCACCTTTTTGAGTTTGATAGTCTTTAACCCATTCTTGATAAGATAATGGTTCAGTTGCTTGTTGAGTTTTAACTGTTTGCTGTATATTAGCAAGCATATCTGTATTAAATTCACCAGCTTGATTAAATGCCTTTGCTTGTAAACTAGCTTTTACCGGAGTAAGATCAGTAACCCAAGTTATTGGTTCTTCTGGCATAATCTCATAACCATTTGGTACAACATTGTTGTATTTAAGAACAGATCTATTTCTACCATTTTCAATCAATATGTTTCCTCTATAACTCATTCCTTTCTTGTTAATCAATCTGTACACTGGAGCATCATCTTCATTAATACCTATGTACTCATACAAGTACGTAGTTCTAGGATCATTGTTTCTATCTAATTTTACTTTTTTAAATGGTGGAAATATAGGTTGACCATTCTGATTGAATGAAATTATAGATTGAGACTTTTTATCATATATGATGCCAGGAATTTGTACTTCTACTCCTTTCTTGTTTACTACAGTAAAACCACTATCTTCGTGAGGTAACGCCCTGTATACAGGTCTACCTTCTTCTTCAATAGTTTCTCTACTAGAATCTAATACGTAATAATCAATAGTAGGAACTACGTGGTCGTTCCACCACAAGTCTTTTATTACTTGGAATACTTTAATATCTTTAACCGCATCATCAGGATTTCGTTCTAAATCTCTAATGTAATCAAAATAACCTATTTCCTCTCTGATTGAATTAGGTACATATCTAAAGATATTATTCTTACCAAATGCATCACCAGAAGTATAGAAAGCATACAATGCAAGATCTTTTGCAAAATCTCTTATTTCCTGATAATCACTATCCCACAATTCCTCCCAAGCTCTAATGATCTCATTTTCCAAGTTATTATCACCACTCTTGTTTGGTTTGTAAGCAATAAAATCAGGACCATTTAATTCAGTTGTATCTTCCTTTGGTCTACTAAAGATGTTATTAATAAGTACATTTTCAAATGAACCATCACTACTTAATAAATCTGGATATTTGCCACTTCTTACATCAGATTTAATTCTATCCAATCTCTTAGAGATACTATTTGGACCACCTAACAAACTACTGAGCTTTATTCCATTTTCAGCTAAATACTTATTAAAGAAACCAGCTTTATACGTAGCTTCCATACTTCTGGTAATATTATTAATGTATGTATCATCACTAATTGCATAACCTTTAGTATAGAATTCTATTAATGTTCTTAAGTTTTCAAATTCTGGAGTAAGTCTAATCATTGTGTTTTGGAAGGCAATTCTAGGGAATATTAATGCATCTTGCATTTTCTTACCTAAGAATGTATTTGAGAATACCTTTATAGGATCTTCAAATACTTGTTGCTCTACCATGAATTGTTTCCATTTATCCAAGAATGCACTTTGTAAACCAAAATTATTACCAAAGCGCTTAGTATCAATTTGAGATAATGTAGTTAATTCAGACAAAGATCTTGAGAACGGATTAAGTTCTTGATAAGTCTTCATAATAAGCAACTGATTGTAGTACCAATCAAATGTTTCTTCTTTTTTCAATTGCTTCTTTAAGTAATTGACATCGAACATCTTTTCTCTTTGTTTAACACCTACACCTTTATCATTCAAAAAGTCTAAAAGCTGATCATATTTACCTTTAGATAAAGATTTTGCTTTCTCAAAATATGTATTCCAAATAGTTCTATATGCTAGACTTTCAGGATTTTTGTTTTGTGTATCTACATTATAAAAGCCAGAGTATTTGTCATATTCTATTGCAAAGTCTTTTAATATCTGTTGAGGCAAGAAATAAAATGTACTTTCGCCTTTACCAGATCTAATCAAGAAGTTAGTCATATTAAATGTTAACTTCCTTACATTCAATCGAATGATGTATGGATCTTTTGCAACGTCCACATGAGCGTTGATTAATGCTGATAACCAGTCAAGGATATTAATCTTATTTCTATCATTACTCTGGATACCATACAAATTACTTATACCATAGTCTCTTAAAATTTTATTTGGTTTAAATCTTAATTTGACCAATTGAGTAAGAACTTGATGAGCATTTGCTAATGCAAATGGACCAATACCAAATTTACCACCATTCAACTCCGCTTTAGTTCTACTCTGGAATGCTGGAGTGGCATAATACAGTTGGGATTTGCTTGTACGTTTACCTTGACCAGTTATTGTATCTACTTCTTTAAGAATAGTATCTTTTAAGTAATCGGTTACTGTATCTAGTGGTTGTCTAGCTTCTGCAAAGTTCAATGGGTTAGAAATAACTGATATATACATATCAAGAAGCATATTTTCATTTGCTTCCTTTGAATTAGCTTCAAAATCAGTTTTACCATTATATCTTTCGTAGACTTTACGAACTATGGTTTCATCATCTAAGCCAGCTTCTCTGAGTCTGTTAGTGTAATCTTCTTTAGTCTCAAATTTGATTCTATTACCATTCTTATCATAATTGTACCTAGCAACAAATAACTTATCAATATCGAAGTCAGAACCAGTAAGAGATGTAAATTCATCAGGTAATGTGATAGTATCACCAATTTGCTCAGGATACAAATCTACTACTTTAAGAGCTGCAGTTGATGCTTGACCTTGAGCAGGAATACGATAACCCATTGCAAGAGCTTTAGAATTTGGACCAACAACACCCCGATCTATCAACCACTTTTTAGCTTCACTGAAAGTCTTTTTATCGTAATCTGGAATTATGTGCTTCAATAAGTTGATTGAAATAACACAATCCATAGTACCATCAGTGTTTGCAAATCTTAGCTTTCTTTCATTTTGTGCGTCTGAAGTTACAGCAATTCTATTATACAATATTGAAGACATTTGAATAAACATACCACCTGGTAAGTTAGTATCAACAATTGACTTATTCAACATTGATATAAGACCACTTTCTATCCAAGAGTTATCAGATAAACCAGAAATTGGTGCAACAGTTTCACCATTTTCAACATCCAAACCATTAATAACATTGTCATTCATGTTTGAACTTAAAGCTTTGCGTTGCATAATTTCAGCAAATCTTTGTACACTTACTTGAGGTTTATCTGGAGTAATACCAAAATCTCTTTCTATCTCTCTTCTACCAGCTTCAGTAATGGCATTGTGAGCACCGTTAAAATTATTAATCAACTCATCACCATTATATACTTTACCATCTGGTGTAGTATATTTCCATGCACTTCTGATGTTACCCATGGCAGCTTTTTGTGCTTGAGATACAAACATTTGTCTTTCTGCATGGTGAGGATCAGTAATTAACTGACGTCTAAAGTTAGTTAAAGACTGTTTATGAGTAGGCATTGACATTAAACTGTCCATGTCTATTTCTTTATTAGTCTTATCTTTATAGATTCTTGATTTAACTTCTTTAGCCCTTTGTCCTACTTTTACTGCGGAATCAAAAGCAAGCATATGGATATTACGTGATTGCATAACTTCCAATACTTTACCCATATCCCCAGTAGAGAAGATACGATGTACAGGGAACATTGCCATCTTATCAAATACTGGTATATCTCTTTTAGCATCTACATCATAGTGATCACCAAAATACATGAATTTCAAAGGTTTCAATGTAACAGCTAATGCTTCGGCATATGTATCCATATCTGCTTCAAGATCTGCATTTGGATCATTAAGTAAATCAAATGCTTTTGCTACTCGTGGTGTCCATCCATCTACTCTACGTACTAGTTCTTTGTAAAACTCTGGAGATATTAGTACTGTGGCATCAGTTTGATTTACTTTACCTTTTGGATTAAGATAACCATCAAATTTATCTCTTACTATAAGATTAGCTGCATCTTCTACATCCTGAGGTAAAGCTTCAGAACTATCATAAGTTCTAATTGCTTCATCTAATGTCATGTTATGCATTTCCTGAAGTAATCGTATAGCTGCAGATCTTTTAGCGTACTCTGCAATTTGATCAGCTTGTCTACTTACTATAATGTTATCCGATAATGTACCTACATTTACTTCAGTAAGGTCTGCCATTGGGTTTCCTTCTTCGTAGTCTATTCTTGGAGTAACACCGGTGGATAATACTTCACGTAGACGTTTAATTTTATCTACAGGATTCTTATAATAAGCTGGGTCTTTTATGAAAAGTTTCTCAAACTCAATTACTGAAGAAATTGTATTGGCGAAATAATTACCAATCATTTCAGCAGCACCAAGATTTTCGCTATAATTAGAAACTGTTGCAGATTTCTTATAATGTGAAGATGCTTCTTCTAATGCTTTCTGTGGTAATGCTAAACTCGTTACACTAGCTATTTTATTACCATCCCATTTAATTATACCTAATTCTTGTGCATAATCTAACTCATCTTTAAATGCATCCCATAGGTAGTTATTCATTAGATTTGCTTTCTCAGCATTACTGAACTTATTCCAATTATTTCTTATTTGAGAAATAATAGAAGTTCCATATTCATTACCACCAAGATCTTCTGCTAGGTCTAATGCTTCATTAAAGTCTGAAAAATCTTTTTCAAATTCAATACCATTTAATGTAGGTCTTTCTTTCAATTTAAAGAATCCGTTGAAGTATCTGAATCTATAACCGTTTCTGTTTCCAGTATCATAGTTCTCTATTTTTTGTTCTTCAGTCAAATTCTTCTCATTCTTGTAATTAAATTCAATGGTATCTAATTCAGTTTCAAAGTAATTAATAAATCTTTTAAGAATTTGAGCATCGAATTTTATTTCACCATTACTTACGTCAAATGGATTTTTAAAGTTATTTATTGCAGTACCATACAACGTATTATATGTTTGAGAATCACCCATAGTAGGTAAGACAATTCTACCTGCTCTGGTAAATGTCATTTTAGCAATATAGTCTTCAAGAGGGGATATTTCTGTATACTTACGTCCTTTATCTGCACTACCTTGTTCCTTAAAGTATACAAGTGTTTCAAACCCTATTTTACCTTTAGTATCCGCATTATTATACAAATTTGTTAACAATACAGAACCCTTGAAATAATTAGGATTGTCATTATTACCAGTATTGTATAGCACTTTGGTAAGTGCTTCTACCGTTACTGGATCATTATCCAATCTTTGAACCATATCAGACAAATAATTGTGTTCTGATATAGGATATAACAATTTACCATCAGTAATTAATACTGCTAATTCATCAGAAGAAGGATGCAACATCGCATATGTCTCAGCAAGTCTTCCTAAGAATTTAGAATCAGCATAATACTTTGTAATACTTCTATTGTATTGACCAGGAATTACACCACTTTCTTGAATTTTTGCCAAATCCTTTACTTTGGAATTAAAGAAGAAGTATATACTCTTATTGGATCTATCTGATAACATTGAAACTAATGCTTCAGTAGGATCTGAATTGTAATATTCCTTAGTAAGGAAAGAATTTAGTGACTCTAAATCAATTCCTACTCCAACTTTATTGAGTAAATCAACTATCTTATTCTTAATAGTAATTAGCTTTTCTGGTACATATTCTTTGTAAGTTTGACCATTTACTAATTTTTTGTTAGGTGTAGTTTTATATTTCTCTACAACCTTTATTATTTTATTAAACTCATTGTTGATTTCTCTAGCTATGAATTCTTCAGATTCACTAACTTTTGCTTTGAATAAGTTATCAGAAGTGTCTAATACGCTTCCATTTGTTATTAAACTATAGTTCCAACCTTCTAATATGTTTTTAGATACTTTATTTGCATTTTCATCTTTAACATATAAGTTAGTTTGTTCATTACCATTCTCATCTTCAACTTTTTCTGATAAAATACCAACTAACTTATGTCTAGCTTTACGGAACGTATTTCTAAACTGAGTTTGTAAGTTCTCTCTTGCTATTTTTTGAGCTTCATCCTCTTGAATACCTTTCTTCTGCACGTATTCGTTTGTAACCTTGTATAACTCGTTATACAGAGTTTTAAATAACGGTGCTACTTTAGCAAGTTTTGCACTCTTGTCCATCATCCCTTTGAATGTGTTTTCAGAGTGGATCTCATTAATAATAGTATTCCAAGATTTATCAAAATCTACCATTAGAGGTAAACCTGTAACAGGGCTCTTTATTGCAGCAACACCCTGTACTTGGGTTACAGTGCCATCAGGATTTGTTTTTTGTTTCATTACAAATTCTGTTCTAGGCATTGTCGCAATGAAAATTTTTATAGATGCAAGAGCATTATCTTTAACTGAAACAGACAGTTGTTCTTGAATGTAGTTAGCCATTTGATCTCCTACATCATTACCAACTGCTTTCTCATCAATCTCTGCATCAATATTTTCCTGCTTATCCACTGCTCTTATTTGATACTCATTTAATTTATTTATAATTTCTGGTTTAAATACAGTATCAAATGTATTGTATATTTCATTTCTAACTTCCCCTTGCTCCTTAGTAATAGTTTCTTTTTCAACTAACTTTGCTGTTATTTCTGGTTTTAATGCAGCTTTCAACACTCCGTAATTAAGATTCTGTAAATCATCACGCAATCTTACATTATTTAATGTAAATAAAGCACCTACAAGTGAATTTACAGTTTCTTTAAATTGTGTGTTATTAATGTTTTTAAATTTATGACCTCTTACCTTAAATGGGGCACCTGCACCTTTATATGCAGCAAGAAATTCATTTACAGCAGCTGAATTTTGTTTAGATCTACTATAATAACCAGAAGCGATTCTATTAAAAATATTATCAATGCTGGTATCAGTTCTCCAAACCCATTTACTTATGAAATTCTTAATAGCTTTCCAAGCTCTTTTAAGAAGATTTAATTCAGGATCTACTTTATTCAGCATATACTGCCTAAAGTCTTCTGCTAAAGCTTCCTCTACTTGTTTATCACTTCCAACAAAACCAGTTCTATTTCTATAGAATTCATAAATTTTCTTTCTTTCCTTTGGAGAAATAGTTAATAACGATACTCTATGGAATGCTTCATGATACAATGTACCACGTTCTGCACCTTTCCACAGTATGGTAGAATCTTTTCTAACAAGACCCATAGCATACTCATTACCACCAAGTGCAATAGCATCTTCAACGATATGTAAAGAATCTTCTGGTAATCCTAATTTATTTCTAAACCATTGAATTTCCTCTGGAGTTACTACTTCTGATATGTTACCTGTAACTTTACGAGTAGGTATATCAAAATCTTCATCAATACCCAGGCTCAAAGGATCTATTTCTCCATCATTAGTTATTTCATCTATATAAGAATCATCTTGAGTAGTGGCTTCAGAAGTTGTAACATCTTTAGTAATATCTGCCTGTGGTTCTGGGATACTAGGAATATTTGGCAATGAACTAGCTTTATTTTCAGCAGCTTCTTTTATTTCAGTATTGTTGATCTTTCTTGGTACTTTCTGAATGTCTTCAGCATATGCGAAAGAATCTTTAAATAGTTGATCATCTAAGTCACTTCTTATTATACCAGCTTTTTCTAACACACCCATAGTATAAACTGGGGTAGAAGAAACGAAATCATCCTTAGTAAGAGATATACCTGGAATGATATCAAGCAAATCAACAGAATTATTGTTAAAATAATCATATACAGAAGGTAATGCTTCTTTTATTGGGCTGAAGAAATTCTTTCTAGCTACACGCCAATGGAATCCCATTAAAGCTTCAACTATGTCTTTTTTATCCTGAGTAGATAAATTGCCTATATTGAATGTTTTTTCACCAACTATTAGATTGGATTTATCATCAATATACAATTGCTTTTCTTTTAACCAATCAAATGTTTTATCTGCAGTGGTTACTTTGGTAGCATCTCCAAATCTAACCATAAAGTCAATTAATTCTCCAGCAATAACTCCTGTATCTCTATATTCAGAGTTAGGATTAGTGCCATAATTGATTAACAAGTCAGCTAAAAACTCAGCTTGCTTCCTGTCAAATCTTTGAAGAGTTAATTGTAATGGCAACATTTGATTTGATAAAGTACTAGATTTTGGTGGATAAATAAATAATTGTCCACTACCCCCTTTACCTGGCAACATTTCACCATTGGCTCCTATTATATCGGAATCTTTTACAATACCATCACTTATACCAAATGTTACATTTTCTGGAGTAATATCAGTAATTTCTGTTGGTATCTGTAAACCTTTTACTTCGTGTATTGGTCTGAATACAGCTCTACCATCTTTTCTAACAACATTAGGTATTCCTTTAGTTCTAACTATTGTGCTAGGTACTACAGCTTCATCATTTGTTGCAGACTCTATTGTAGAAATTACTGCATTTCTAAATCTACGTAAATCTGCTATAGATAAATCATTAGCATTATTAATAAGATTAATATCCTCTTCTGTAAGCCTTTCTTTAGGTATGCTAGCTAATTTTGCTGCTAAGAAAGTTCTAGCTCCAGAAGGAGTTTTCAAAGCCATTGCATAATCGCCAGTGCCATGATGAATTAACATTATTATAGATGCAGAATCATATGTACTAGGATCATTTTCTTTATATGGTTTATGCCCCTTTTCTGTATAATCTTTATTTATAACAAACTCACAGAAACTATCATTAAAAAAGTTTGGATCTTTTATTCTCTCTGCTAATTCCTTGCCTGGCTTGGCACCAGGATAAATAGGCGTTGTAGCATCAGGATTAAAGAACAGTGTATGAGATACTTTATCTTGTACCATTTCTTCAATTTCTAAAGATTCATCCAAATCTCTAGTCTCAGAGTCCATATCTGCTCTTTTGTTCATTTTAGATTCTGTAGCAATCTTCTTACGGGCCCATTTTACTTGAGATTCTTCAGTTACTTCAGGATTAGAAGTTTCATAAGTTTCAGATACTTTTTTATCATCCTCGTCTGAAACAGCTTCAGAATTTGCAAGATCTATCAGAGCTTTTTCATCAGCTCGCTCAAATTCTATTTCATCCTCTTCGTCTTCTTGAGTTTCAACAACTGGTTTAGGCTCAGGTTTAGGTTTCCTCTCAGTATCTTCTTGTTTTTTTTCTTTTACTTTGGCTAAGGTATCTTCAAACTCCTTACTTAACTCTTCTAATCCTTTAGTAGGAAATTCTTCATCTTCTTTTACTTCCTTCTCTGCTACTGGTATTTTAGTATCAATGTCAGAAGTAGCCCTGTCATCCATAATAGGAGTTTTTGGAGACGTTGCCTTTTCTTGCTCTACTTCAGTAGCTACTTGATTATCTACTTGAGTTTCGTTGTTAGTAATAGGTTGTTGATCATCACTTTGATTAGCTGCTTCTCTAGACATTTCTTTTGCAGATTCTGCTTCAACAACATCCTTTGCATTTTCTTCTACTATCTTTGATGATTCATCTGAATTGTTTATATAATTATCAATTCTTTCTTTTATCTTTTTACCTATCTTCTTTTTTGATTCATTAGAAGCGTTGTTGAAGTTTATAAGTTTACCATCTTCCAAAGTATTACCGAATATTTCATTCATCTTATGCTCAGCTACCAAAAGGTCATGATTTGCAATCATTGTGTTGACATAACTATCAATACCTTTGTTAACCAAATTTGGAGTGGCTATGAAGTTTGAACTGAATCTAGTACCTTCTGATAATTGATTTAGTTTAGCATCTATGTCTTTTAATATATTAGGTATTTCTTTTGAAATAGATTTACCAACAGCATTTGACTCATTCGTTATACCAAACTTTTGTTGATTTTCTTCTGGCTTAGATTCGAGTGCTGTTTTTAATTGTTCTAATGCTTGCTTTTGAATGTTTAACTTAGTTAATGCAACAGCAGTAAGCTTCTCTTCTGGAGAATAATGATTTAACATTTGATCATTTTCCAAAGTAGTATAGAAAGCATTGTCTGCCTCTTGTGCTTGATTGGCATTGTCAAGTGCTTCTTGTGCATCTATTGTAGCCAAGTGTTGCAATCCAATTAAAGTATTATATTCAGTAGTTCCAGGATTGTATCCAATAGTCTTACCAATATTTTGGTTTACTTTGGATTTAGATAAACTGAAAATGTTATTTGCAGTAGCTATTTCATCATTTAAATCTTGTTCAGTAATACCTTCTGGCAAATTATACTTATAATTTTCAAGTACATCAAGTACATTTTGTTGATAATTCAACTTCTTATTTGCCATTTCAGAGTAAGACATAGCTTTGATCATTGCATCTTTTTTACCAATGTGATCTGCAACTACGTCTCTTACAAAAGAGTTGGCAGTCATGTCTTTGTAAGTCTTTAACCCAGAATGATAAGCAATTGTAGGTCCACCCATGTATAAACCTAATGCAAAACCACCTTTTACATCATTCCAAAATTGTGGATCATTTGCTAATTCAGATTCAGTATCTATTCCAGATAATATTTTTGCAGTACGATAATTGGCGTTAGCTAAGCCCATTAAAGATTGAAAAATACTGCTAGACTTTCCATCATACTTACCAGAAATATAATCATAATCAAATACATCTTGATTGGCTTCTTCAAACGCTTCTCCAGTAGCAGAGAAACCTAATTTACCGAGTGCCTTGGCGGCTTGTAAGCTAGCATTTTTTACTGGAGAATTATATGCAAGTCTAGCATTAAATCCAGTATAAGCATCTATAAGTTTATTGTATTTACTTACTGCAGCTTCAGTTAATTTTGTATCTGTTTTTAATAATGGGTTTAAAGCAGTTTTAATTGGAGCTGTTATTATTTTACCCATAGCTTTACCAAGAGGTGCAAATACTAAAGCAGATTGAGCAACATCCATAGCAGATAATGCCATGTTATTATCATAAACCCTTTCAAGTCCATCTTTTAATGATCTTTTAGCATTTGCTAATGCCTTATCATTAATATTAATTTCTCCAGATATAACTCTATCTATTATTTCATCATCAGATATCTTAGAAACATCTACATTAGGATTTTGTTGTTTTAACTGGTTTCTACCAATTTCAGCATATTGCTTAATATCAATACCTTGTTCCTTTAAACTATCTTCAATTCTAGATCTATACGCACCATATACTTGAGCCAAAGACTCTCTGTGTCTACTATAGATATTTCCAGCTATACTAATTGCTGTAGCTGCAATTGCACCACCCCATCCAATTAAGTTAGATGCAGCACCAATTCCAGGGACAGCGTTCAATGCTCCAGTAGTAGCATAGTGTCTACCTAACCACAAAGCTCCGGTAGCTAAAGCATCTGCGATATAACCATCAACAGTTGTCATAGAAGAACCTGTTAAACCTGGACCAGTGTATAAGAAATAATCTGGGGAATACCAAGGTTTATCTTGAGCTCTTTGTTCCTTTATTCTAAATTCAGAAGACGGTGTATAATTTTCAGATCTTTCTCGTAAGTTAGAGTATATATTATTTATTTCTTCATTTACTTTAGATCTTTCTTCTTCCCACGATTTTCTAGAATTACTTAGATATTCAATTCTCGCATCAATGTTATCACCTTCTTTTTCACCATATTTAGACAAGATGCTATCGTATTGCTCTTGTCTATCTGCTAATGTTCTTTGGAGTTGAAAGTATTCAGATATTGCATTTTTGTATTCTTCAGAATTCTCATCCAAAGTAGGAATAGTATTTTCAAGATTTTTAAGCTTTTGCTTATCACTAAGAAAATTCAATTCATAATCAATATCATCTAATATGGGATTTATATCCTTAGCTAATTTAGCTCTTTCCGACATTAGATTGATTTGATCTTTACTATTCATAAAAGTGGTCCATGCATCTTTTAAGTAGCTCTTATCTTTAAGAGTTTCCTCTGGATTTTCTTTGTCCAATAGATACATTTCTTCATAATCATCAATTGGAGTTTGTTCCAATTCACGATTATACCCTGTTTTAATTTTTGTTAAAGGGGAATGCTGTGCATTTACTTGCCGTATAGCGGCAGTAGTGGCATTGGTTTTAGAAGGAATTAAACCAGCATTGTATTTGTCTAATATAGATGTTTCCATATATTATTGTAACAGATTAAGCATAGTTTGATAAAGTTCGATATCAGAAGAATATGATTCGTTATATGAACTATCATATAAATCATTTTGTAGTTTAGACCCACCATGTTCTTTATTGACTTCTTGATCAAAAGTCATTCTTGTCATACCATGTGGATCAATTGGTTCCATTGCATCAAATGTAAAGTATTCTCCAGTAAGAGCTGCCCCACCTCTAGTGTCAGAGTGACCCCACGCATCTTCCACACTTTCACCTTTTATTGGCTTAACACTTAAACCAACTTCAGATGTTAAACCCATAGTTTTATTAACCATTTCTTTAAAACTGTCAACATCATAGTTAGCATTTCTTATAGACTGAATAGGTATCTTAACACTAACCCTTTGAAATAATTGTGGTTGGCCATTGGATTCACCTACCATTATTTTGTTTCTAGGCACCTTTATAACATCTTGGAATACTCCAGATTTTAGGTCTTCTGCAAAGTTTCTATTAAGTCTTGAATTGTCCTGAACCGTGTATTTCATAGAAGGAACCTTCATTACTTTGTTTACAAAGTCTGTGGACAATATTAACCCATTAGTATCTGGAATAGTAAATCCATTAGTTATAGCATCATTACTGTTAATTTCTACTTCTTTAGAAGATTTTATTTTATTGTAACGGTTCATAACTAATCCTGAAGTAGGATAAGTAAGTTCGTTCAACACCCTGGACGCAGTATCATAGTACAATGGTAACTTTTCTTGTTTTACTCCAACAGCTGGGAATATATCAGATTGTTTAGCAAACATATCCCTAACATCCTCTGCATAAGCATTTGCCATAGCTTCATTACTGTAGTTCTTTGATGCAGATTCTTGGTATGCCTTATACATAGTGTTGTATTCTTCTGGAGTAATAGCACCTAATTCTAGAGCATTAGCAGCGTCTGTCAAAGTCTGTATCATAGATGCTTGACCTTCTATAAATGATCTTGTTCTAGTTAGATTTGGATTATTTTGCATTTGACGCTTTTCTTGAACTACTGCGTCATTATACAATTTAGTATAAGCATCTGGATAATCAGTTGGTTGTTCACCATTTTTTCCTTTTCGTGTAGCTGCAACTCTTAAAGCTTGTTGTTCTTTCAAAGCTTGCATTGCATATGGGTCTACTGTAATATTATTTCTAATGTATTCTTGATTATCTATATATGCTCTTTCCATAAAAGCATTTGCCGCATCTTCAGCGGTTGCTCCAGGGTTCTGTTTTAAGTACACTTGCATATGCATTTGAGCCTCAGGAGTAGATAGTATACCACTTTTATTTTCATCCAATATTTTTTTAATTTGATCCCCAGTTACACCAGTATGAATAAAACCGTTGGATCTACCCAAATAGCTATCTTTAAGATTATTTACATATTTATCTGTAAGATCTTTTATTGATTGATAACCTAGTGGAGATACATCATTATAAATACCTGAAGTAAGTGTGTTATAACCAGTAAAATCAACATCGTGCCACAAGGGATTATATTTACCTTCTAGCATTAGACGTTGATTTACTTTTTGTCTCTCTCTTAAACCTTCAGCACTTTGACGAAGCATACTTAATTTAGCTCTGTCTACATTGTTTATTGCTGAATATATCTTAGATCTACCTTCTGCAGTTTTTATCATGTCTAAGTTTTTAGACAATTCTTCAGCCACAGGCAAAGCTCTACCATAAGTTTCATCATAGTATGCTTTTGTGTCAGCAGCGGATGGAGATTGAAATTCAGCCCATTTGTCCAAAGCTGTTGAATAATCTTTTAATGCTTGATCTACGTTTTCTTTTGCCTGCTTCCCAAGTGTATACAATTGTTCAAATGGAATTGGAACGTATGTATTTATGAACTCTGCTTGTGCAGGATTATCATATCTATTTACCATATTAAACTCTATTTCTAGTTCTTGTTAATAAATTATCCACTTGTTCTTTAGTAAATCCTTGACTTAAGAAATCAGCTAAGAATGGTAGTGTCATTTGATCCCTATTGTATTGATTTTGCATTTGTCTATTTACTTGAGACCATTTACCAAGTTGACTAGTTGCAGTTGCTCCAAAGTTTCTAGCAGCAGCTCTGTTTCTAGCATTAAGATCGTTGTACATATTTTCACTTTGTACAAATTGTTGTCCTAAATTATTAAGAGTATTTGCGTATTCTCCTAAGTAAGCATTGTCAGCATTTTGTTTAGTGGCGTACATGTTTGCATTAGAAGCATACTCATCAACAGCGGCTTGAGTTCTTGCTGCTAAATTAGCACCAGTATTAGCATTAATATTTGCTAAGTTATAATTTGAAATGGCCCTTGATCTACTGTTAGCTAATCTTGCAGGTTCAATATTCATTCTACGTCTAGCCATTGTACTTCTAACTGCACCAGCATATGGATTTAATACTAATGGTTCTTCTTCTGGTCCTCTTAATGATTGTAAAGTATTATACACTGTAGGAGCCAATGATAACCAATCTGGTGAATAACCACTTTTTGGTTTACCAAGTGCACGTTTCTTAGTAGCTTCATCTGCAGACGTTGGTATATTTACTGGAGTAACAATATCCTCCCAATCTATTGCCATACTAGTGTTTACTAGTGGTATTGTTGGTTCAGATAATCTTTGAGTAGTAGTTTTAGTAATGTTAGGTTTGGTTGTCTGTTTGGTGGTTACAGAACCAGTAGTACTAGGGGTTTTTGTAACTTGTTTATTCGATGCATTTGTGTACGTGTTTGTTAAAGTTGGTTCAGATTCAATCGGTAAAAGAGGTATATCAACAGCGATTGGTTCATCGTTTGCATATATGATTGCATCTATCATTTGTGTTGGATATGAAAACCAAGCACCAGTAGTAGGAGAGCCAATTGATAAAGGATTCATAGATGTACTTCTGTTAAATACTTTACCAACGTTGGAGTCACCAGTGTAATTGGTAGAAGTGACAGAAGGCTTTGTATCTCTTGCAGATTTTACAGCGTCAGTTATACCCTTGTTATTTATAAGAGGACCAAATATGCGTTTTGGAAAATACCCCAATGCTTCACCAAATTTATTTAATCCTGTACCGAGTTCATCGAAGAAATCAGAATATGCAGCGTATGTATCTGCATTCATCTTACTTCTAACATCGTCTACAGTTTTACCTTTACCATCTGCATATGCAGGTATTCCTTTTACTTTGGGTTTAACGCCCTTTGCAGCTTTAACGGCTTCTTGTTCTGCTAACAATTTATTATAAGCTTTGTTAGCATTTATTTTATTTAATCTGTTTGTATTTTCAGCAAATATATCTTTGCCTTTGCTAGGTTTTGTCATTTTAGATAATATTTGTCCTTCCTTAGCAAATGTACGATTTGTACCTGGTCTTTTAATCTTGTCAGATAATACAGATTCTAAAGTAGATGCATCCACTAGATGATTATCTGTGCCAGGTTGTGTGTTTGGAACCTGAACAATATTACCAGAGTCATCTCTGACCACTTCGTTATTGTCCAAGTACGCTAAGTCTGGGAGTATTCCACCATTCTCAAATGTATATGCAAGATCATTATTATCCCAATATTCCCCTTCAGTTTCAGCTGCAGCATTCATACCTATTTTGGTCTTGTTGAGGGTTTCCTTTCTGCGTCGTAATGCTTGCATTTGCTTTTTGCGTTTAATTGAACCAATAAGTCCACTTACCAATCCTAATCCACCACCAACAGCGGCGCCAATAGGACCACCTACAGCGAGACCAGCACCGGCTAACGAAGCTGCACTGCCAATAGTACTACCTGCAACATCACCTGTTGAACCTTCTTCTGATAAACCAGAAATGGCAGAGCCAAATACATTAGCTCCACCAAGGTAGTTTGACAACTGATCCATGCCAAACGCATATGCTGGTATAGTCTTTTTATTGTTTTTCTTTTTCATATTATATCATTGAGTATCTATAAGCTGTGCTAATATATGGTACTTTAAATTCATTACCACCATTACAATCATACTTATAATTACAGATAAGATATTTTCCTTTCATCCTATCTTTGTATGATTTGTTAGCCAGTTGTTCTACTTCATTAAGCTTCAAAGAATTACGAGGGATTGCAAATTTATAAGTATCCTCCCTGTAATCAATATCTTCACTAGTTAATGTTTCACTAGTCTGTCTTTTTGTAGTAAATAAGATCAAATCAAAATTAGTATCTGTAGTAAAATCACCACTATATTCAACATTATCAAATGTTTTGGTTTGTGGATAATCTTTGTTAACTACAAATTCTATTTCAGATACCTTTGCTTTGTCAGAATCTAAATCAGCTTGTTCACCACCATTATATTTAAACAGTTTCAATGATTTAAATAAATATAGTTTATCACTAAATTCTGCGTAATAGTCTGGATTATAGTTATAGAATGAAGTAAATACTCCTAATTGTTCATTAAACGCTAATGTTTTATCTCCTAGAGTAAACAGAACTTCATTATATTTCTTATCATAGACTGCAATAGGATCTTTTTTAAACAAGTCTTTATTCTTATTCAAATAAGATTGAACTCCTTTTAATTTAGATACTGTTTGTAATTGACCATTAAACCCACATATATCATTACGTTTACTATCATACCAGTATACAGTACTATCTGATTGAGTATTTGCTCTCAACTGGTTTGGACTTTCACCATTCATTGTAGTAAAGTAATCATATCTGTCTAGTATACCACCAGTACCTAGAGTAAGAGCACCTGGGTTATTATCAGTTATAATAGAACGTTCATTTACTGCAACTGTGCCAAAAGCGTCTGTTTGCCAGAATACTAAATTGTTTTTAAATAACTTCATATCATTAATTGGTCCAAATCTAGTATCTACATCAAGATAATTGGCTACTTTGAATTTTGTCCATGAATCAGTAACTTCATTATTTGTTTTAAGCTCTGAAGATATGATACGAGTATCTGTTAATAAATTATCTATATTGTAAATAGATTTAGCTACAAACTTTTTTGCATTAGGTTGAGCAGAGTAAGCATCATTGTATGCATATGATGGAGTGTTCTGAGTATATAAATCACCAACAGTAATTATATCATCTTCTACAAAGTGGTTAGCATACCCATCACCAGCTTGATAAGTTCTATTTATAGATGAATCCGCATGGGTTAATGCTAGATTAACACTTGACTCACATGGTATGAAAGCCCCTAAGAACAATCTATTTGCTTTATTGTTATAATAATCATCTGTGTTATAACTAAACATACAGTTATTGTAATCAAATATGTTTAGATATGTATCACCACCATAGCACAGTACTGTGGAAACACTAGATTCAGCGCTAGCACCAGTAGTAATATATACAGAGTTCTGTATAGCAGAGTATGAATTACCGCCATATGCATTTACGCTTTGCTTTATATTACACAAAACAACTGCATTGACATATCTGTAACTAGAAGTACTTACAGCTAGTGGTATATTAGCAACCATGTTATCACTCTTAAATATGGCACATATTCCATGAGGACCATATTTTCTAACATTATTTGCGTCAGTCTTATTTACTTCACTGTCTCCTGCAGTTCTAATATTATCCCACACCCAGTTATAATATACTTTATCACCAATAGTAATTGCTTCAGCATTATACCAAGGTTGATCACCATTTGTTAACCAAGGACTACTGGGTCCTGCATATTTTGCATTTTCTATTGCAGCAGATTGAACACCATTTTCAACATATAAACCATAGTATTTAGCAAGCAATGCTGAATAAAAATCATCATTGTTTATTACTATTGCTCCACTAGACACATAACCATTACTAGATTGACCTCCTAATGATTTAGTTGGTTTTATTGTGGAACCGTCATACTTTATAGATCTAGCATTTGCTAATACTTTTAGAGAACCATCTGTAATACCCCAATCACCATCCGCAGTAATAGGAGACGTCATAACCCCTACCTTTTCAACTGTTTGAAACTTATCAATTAACGCATCTGCATTTTCTCTGTTAATCGCTATCTCTGGAGACACGAACATGAAATAATTATTAGATTGTGTATCTGACAAGTTAAAGGTATATTGGAAATCTCCATCGTTATGAGTCTTTGCATAGTAACCATGCTTATTTGAATAAGCTAGATATGGGAATGGTGTTAAGATGTTAGAATCTCTGTCATAATTTGTAATACAACTTACTACACCTTGAGCTAATATAGTTCTATCAGACAATGTTCTTTCACATCTAACTATCTCGTATCTTACTACATCTGATGGTAGATTATTTACTTCAAACTCAATACCAAGTGGTTTAGTAACAACTGATAAATTAGATCCATAATCACTATCCTCATTAGAAGTAAAAAACTTATAACCTGTATCTTTATTAGATGGCATTCTTATGTCACCTATCCAATGTACAGGAGATGCTAAACCTTGTTTATTGTATAGTACAATACCAAATCTATAGATTTCATCCCTCATATATCCTTTTACTTTGGATTCTATTTCAGCATTAGAATAGTTTGGTATCTTATTACCAGACGATAAACTTATTGAATTTGATTTATCGTTACCTTCATAGTTAATACCTAAACTAGTAAGTGATCTTGAAGAAGCATTGAATGTAAATTCTTCATTTATCATTCCTCTAGATGTAGTAGATGCATCTTCTAGTAAATCTGTAGTAATGAATCTATATGATACATTCTTGCCTTTTCCACCTTGTATGTATCCTCCTGTTGGAGAAGTAGTGTATTTGTATGCACTGCCGTCTACATTAAATGGGCATATACAATCGTGGTCTTTAGGTATATTTGTAGTAGTTAATGCTGATAGAGCAAAGTTTAACGAAGAACCAGAGTTAGATAGCAATAATACATTACCAGAAGAATTAGCTCTAAATGCTCTAGCATCATATTCTACATCCCATGTTTCCTCAGTAAGATTAGCAGCAAATAATCTGTTATCTTTAGATTCTATTACTTCAGGTATAAATGTATAATTAGCTAATGAATTAAATTCATCAATACTTAATTCCGATACTAAGCTACCACCTTTATCTTCATAGTTTATTACAGAACCAGTTCCAATAACTATATCATCTACTATAGATATTACAGGTACCTCATTCTTTGCCTTATAGAATAAAGAGATTATTCTAAGTCTATCAAATCCAGTACTATTGTTTCTTACTTGTAACTTTATGGACTTACCAGTATTTTGTCCTTTAGAACTTCCTTTTACAGCATTGTAATTAGTTTTTTGATCTCCGTCACTCAAATGATAAAGAGGGGTAAGTGGAGATATTGCAGACTCTGTACCTCTTACTTTAAACAATTGATAACAGTACTGTATCATTCCAGATTCTAAACTACCTGTTCCAAATCCATTAAATTCAAATGGAGGTAATGTAGCCTTTGGTAGCATTACTATAGTATCCGAAGTAATAGATGAATTACTAGATATGTGATCATCATCCACATTGATTACTTTAATTTGTGAATGACCATCTGCCCAATATACTTTTACATTATTACTTGCTTCCCATCTACATACACTACTAATTGCAGCAACATTATTAGACGAAACTGTTATATCTAAAGGTCTATTGGTTACTACTTTCGTTACAATTGGTTCTTCTTGTGATCTAGAAAAATCAATTCTATATACATTATTGTTATTTGTACCATTAATCTTAGTAAAGACAATCGCCCAATCTCTTACTGTGGTAACATGTATGATAGTTTCACCAGACAAATTTGAAGAAGGTCTACACGCTAAAAATCCTTCTATATTTTGCATTGCTGCAAAAGAAGATCCTTCATTCGTTAGTATACGAATGTTCTCTGCATATATATACTGGTTATCTTTCAATACGGAATAATCTACGTCCATACTAAGACCCCCAGAAAATGTATTTGTTTGTCTAGTAGCGTTCATTTGCGTTATAAATTATTTGTCTTTCCCCAGTATGTGAATAAAAAGTATTGTGATCTCTAAATTCTGGAACGATTTTATTCCAATTATTTTTAATAGACTCCATACCATCTTCATTTGGCATCAATGCCTCAGCATATGCTTGGTTTCTATAAAAATTCCAAGATCTTCTAATATCGTAGTACACTTCTCGATTTAACTTACCATTCAAATACTCAGGATACTTCAGTTTCATTGTAACATACCAGTATATAGCTTCAGTATAGGAAGTTAAATCTGGTATTAAAGTATATCCATCTTCATCAGTAGGTATTGCACTATAGGATAGTTTTAAGTAACCTGATGGAACATTACACATTATAAATCCAGGTTTAATACTATATTGTAGCCCTCCACTAGGATTTGCAGTATTAAATCCATCATTGTATGTTCGTTCATTTATAAGATTTGAAATGATTGTACGTAAATTCTGATTAGTGTTTAACAATTCTAAAGCCTCTGTTTTATCAATGTTACCAATCATATCTACTACTAAATTTACCATTGTATCTTCTTGTACAATCATATTTGGATCGCAATGTTCACAACAATTGTTGTGTCTACATTCCTTTTTGTGTCCAAGTTCATCATAACAGTCACAGTTGCAACAGCATTTGCCATGTCCCCAAACAGCAAATGAACCTGTAGCTTTCCTCATAGGAAACCAAGGTCCATCACAATTAAAAGAGTATGCAACTTGATGCAATTGATGAAGATCACATGGTAATGATGCTTGATACCCACACAATTTAGTAATTGGAGTACCATCTTGACCAGATACTTTTGGAATAAATTGTGTAACAGCACCAATCTTTTCAATTGCTTCTCCACACCAAGATCTGATGTCACTTATTCTCATGTCATCTTCTTTCAAATCTAGATCAGCAATTATCTTAGCAATTACCGTTTTAATTGAAGTTAATTTTGTAATCATAATTCTCTATAATCTCTAATATGATTTTTGATAATCTGAGCAAGATGCCTTTTATTATCCCTTGTCATCACCAATTGATATTTGGTTTTATTTGGTGTTATCATATTCTGTTTATTCCAATATATTCTATATTTATAGAAGTTAGAATGTTCATTTAAATGATAAATAACTTTACCGGCTTTCTTGCTCTCAGCATAATCAATTCGAAGACTCTTTCCAGTATACTCTTTGGGTTTGTGTTTTACTATTTGAATGGTCCCCATTCTACATGGTAATTTAACCTCTTTTCCATTTTCTATTAATTCATCTCTAAGGTATTTAAAGTAATCATTTATTATATCTCTAAACACTCTGTATTCAACTTGATATAGTGGATTATCTTCTACATATTCTAAGTATGAATCATAAAAATTGTGTCCTGTATAAGCTTTTGTCTCCATTATTGAACTTTTACATCATTTGTACTATTGTTAGTAGTATCATTTGGCATTTGCAGCATCAAGTTTAATTCCTTACTAAAGATCATGTCTTTAATTGTAGGTATCATATTTGCAGGAACAGGATATGGTGTATCATCCCTATCAAAACATTCACCAATTGATGTTGGGTCCTCTAGTATACCATCTATTCTAACATACTCTAGATGTTCTGGTCCCATTATGTACAAATGATTTCCTTTAAGATATGCAATATAATCATTGCATGTATATTTTCTATTAATTTGATACTTTGCTTTGGTTTCAGTTCCAACTTGAATCAAATTACCATCTAAGTCTTTTACACAAATCAATCCAGATCCAAAATGTAAATCTATAAACTTTGGTAGTTCTTCATCAGATTTATAATTGTATCCATCTGTAGGGCAATTACGTACTTTAGAAATGTGTAATGGTCCTATTGTTTGAACATACGATTCATTTATGTCTCTGCCTTTATCTAGATCTTGTTTGATCAAGTATGCTCTGTATTGATGAATCCATTGTTCTACCTGTATACGTGATAGATTCTCAGACTCGGAAATGTTATTATCCCTAAGTATGAGAAATATATCGTCTATAATTGAATTTAATGAATTAAATGTCATAATAATCTTCTTTATTAACCCATTCCGAACTATCTAATATGTTCATAAGCTCCGAATGTCTTTTAGTATTAATTACCATTTCCACTTAGTCTGTCCTCCATTATTTTTTTAATTGTCTTACCTAGAATCTTCATTTCATCAAATGAAAAATTGTTATTTCTAGCACAATTACAAACGTAGCAACATGGCACTACATTGTCGTAAGTGTGACCTTTGGAATTATCTATTCTATCGCAACCTAGTTTTTCTTTGCTTCCGCAGTATATACATTGAGATTTAAGAATATTTTTTACAAACCAGTCTCTATCTAAATTAAATTCTCTATCAGCTTTCCAATCTTTTAGTTTGTATGCAGATAGTAATTTAGAAGCTCTTGTATACAAATTGTATTCTCTAGGCTTTCCTTTAGATTTGTATTTCTTTCCAAACAAGATTTCTTCAATTGTGTAATTCTTATTCTTTAAATATCTTATTAACAAACCATTATAAGACATTCCGTATTCTTCTGACCACTCACGCAAAGTTTTAGTTTCTCCATTGTAAGTAAGTCTTATTGTGTGTGTATTTGTTTGTGCAAGTTCTAAGTTAGTTACCCATTCAAAGTTATCCGGTCCAAACGGTTTATTTTTATCTTTCCTACTCAATCTGAGACCTTTTTTATAACTTTTATGCACATCTTCATAGAAGACAGGAAATTTTCTCCAGTCATTAACAACTCCTGCTTTCCTTCCTTTCTCTGTATAGAGAATAGATCTCCAAGAATTAAAAAGATATGGGTTATTTTCTCTTAGTTCTTTACAGCTTTCCATGAGTTATTTATAGTTATTGTGATTTTTTCTTTATTGTTGTTTGCTTCTTCTAGTAATGCAAACAATTTATTAAATGTTTTCCTAGAATTAGAAATCCAATTCGTGTCTTTGCCATTCCATTCACCAACCCCAATACATCCTTCACTCTCTTCAGCTTTATTTAAACTATGAATTCTAATCCCACTAAAATTAGGTACGTTAAGTATTTCTGGTAATATTTTCTTGAATCTTGGTGAATAAGTTAATTTAACTTCATAAGTACCTTCGGATATTGCAGTTTTACCATAAACTTTTTCTCCTTCTGGTCTCACTCTATCTTCAAGAGTGTCTGCTATGTGTTCCCCATCAACATACAATTCTCCAATGGTTGCAGAACTACCTAGAAAGATTCTATTTAATTTTAATTCCATTTTATGCAGCTGGCGTTTCTAATGCAGCAACTCTTGCTTCCAAAGCTTCATAATCACCTTCTAGAGTAGTCAATCTAAGATTTAAAGCTGAAATCAATTCTCTTACTTCATTATCGTTGTAATTAGATAGACCTGCAAGTTTAGATTTTTCAGCTGTTGTATAATCTTCAGTAGATAATTGCTTACCTTCCACTTTGTCTACTTTGGATTCTTTAAGAGTTTCCACATCTTGTTTTAAAGTACTAATGCCTTCAGTAGCTTTGTTATTTACCAAAACCCACTTGGTACCGTCAAAATATTTCAAATCTCCACCATTTGCATTAGATGATAAATCTGCCCAATATTTAACAGAAGCAGGGTTGGGTTGAATTGTACTAGCTAGGATATCGTATTTGTTATTGTATAATGTGCTCATATTGTTTAAAATAAAAAAAGGTTGACTAAATAGCCAACCTTTGTGTTTTAGATTTCTTTTTTTATTTCTCCTTCCGGTTCTACTTTTTTGTCTTCAGTAGAATTAGGTGGAGTATTTTTTATTACTTCCGGACGAACAGCAGATACGTTTTGTAAAAGTTGTTTAAGCTCTTTCACTTCAGCTTTTAAGTCATCAAGTTCTTTGAAATCTTTTGTCACATTGGTTGTTATGTCCGAATTTACATTAAGTATTTTTAAGATGTCTTCACATCTCCTCATCTCCTCATCAATCTTACTCAGGCTCTCTTTCTTAATTCTACAATCATCAAGAGACTGTCTAACCATGTTAACAATTTGTGATTTTTCTGTGGCTATAGTAAGACCGATGGATGAATCGGTCATCATTGTTTTATCTTCAGATACTGACAGTTTTCTTTGTTCACCATCACACGAAATCACTAGATCCACGAGCTTACGTCTATTTTGCATAGGCATCGGAAATTGTGTCGGTGGCACTGGTTCGTCATAGGGTTTTGATACACTGACTACCGTTCCTAAACTGTACGTTGTGTTCTTTTTAAAAGTACCTGTTATCTCGAGTACGTGTATTCTGGTACCCGACGTTAACTGAGAGAATGTCATATCTTTATAAGTTTAAAGAATATGGGCAACTCTCATAGCTGTCCATATATCTTGATTAATATATTAAGCAGCTGGTGTAGGAGCAGCAGGAGTATAACTCATTAACTGTATTACATTGTCACATTTGTTAAAATATGCAATGTATCTGTTCCCAGCACTAACTTGTGAACCAGTAATTGGTGCACTTGAAGCATTTACTAGTGGACTCACCTAGTGCTATAGTTTTTACTTTAGGTATTACTAGATCTAAAATATTTACGGTGTTGTTTCTACCAAATGGATTAAATACGAAAGGATACATAATTGCCTCCTTTCTTATTAAGCGCAACAGCTATCGCCGTATCCGTAAGGATAACCATAACCGTATCCATTTAACCCACCATTACATCCATAAGGATTACATGTCAAGTAAGCAGGAACCGGACAAGGTCTAATTTGACTAACGATATTAGAAGTCTGTTGTTGTAGCAATGCAGAAGATTGCAATGCGTTCTTCTCGTCACGTAACGTGTCGATCTTATTCTGCATTTCTCTCATCTCTAATTGACAGAACTTGTCATTGATAATCTGAGTCTGAGCATCTATCTTAGCACCAAGAATGTTGAATCTTGTAGCATTTTCACTAGACAAGGTATTGAAACCTGAAGTAATAGCGTTCTGCAAAGTATTAGTTTGCTGACAGATAGACAATCTGTTATCAGCATTCATCTGAGTCAGATTCAAATTAACTGAATCAATTGAACGTTGAGTTGTGCAGCAACAGTCACTAATAGCTTTGATAACATTGCAGTCACCTGCGTTAACTGCATTAATTACTCTTTCTGCAGAGAAACCTACTTCACCACCAACTTTACCAATTGCATTCTGGATAGAACACAAAGCGTTGTCAATTGACTTAACGTCGCAGTTCAGATTAGTAGATAATGTATTGATTGCATCTTTATTACCATTGATTGCTTGCATCAATAAGTCTGTATTGTTGTTTTGATTACCCATAGCAGCTAAACGAGCGAAATCCGAATTTGTTTCTGCTTGGTTTCCACGACCGAAGCCGTTTCCACCCCATCCGCTGTGTTACGTCTATCTCTGGATTCTTTATCACGGTCACGCATTTCTTTTTCACGATCTTCACGATCATAATCTAACTCATAATATCTATTACGACCAGGTCTTTCATACTCGTCATAATATTTAGAGTAAGGATATCGGTAATCGTTTTCTTTATTTGCATATTCCATTCTACCAGAACGTCTTGCATAACGACCATATTCTTCTTCACGATCTCTGTGCATACGTTCGTATGCTTTATAATCGTTTTCTTCGTCGTCACACATAATGTACACATAGTAGTGCCACATCTTGCCTTCTGAAATGTCTTTGTCACAAAGCCAAGCTTTAGCTAATTCTGCGAAATATTTGGTATTTGCGCTACCAGTCATTGCTACTACTGCTTTATAAAAGTCTGAATATATCATATTCATAGCAACAAACCAGTCCCACTTGTTATGTTTCTCTGATTTTAAGTTTATGCCCATTTGATTGGCAACGGACGTTGTCTCTTCAACCGTCCAGTGAGGACCTTTTGTACCATCCTCATTTTCCATACCCTCTACAGCATAGCGAGCATGTTCCTCATCAAAATGAGGGCCATTTATAGCTTCATACATATTTGCAGCCAATTCTGACTTTAAAATAGTGAAGCCTTTCTCCAACAGGCTACCTTTTATTTATTGATTAACACTAAATTGAAATGTATTGCAATTATTCTGATATGTGTATTACTCTAGTATCTAATACTTGAATTAGATCGTTAGAGTTTATAATTTGATATTTACTTATTTTATCTTTTTTAAAATCGAAGTGAATTAATCTTTGAAACCAATTCTTATAACGTCTTCTATAGACTTTATCTTCATATACAAATAAATCTTGATGATTTAGTATTTCCATAGTATGTGTGAACACGCTATCTTTTCTAGCCACCGTGATGGTTGTCAATTGATTTGGTTTTAGCTCTACACAGAAATCCTTTTCTTTTGAAGGGATTATTCTTACTGTGGTATCTCTAATCACGGTCTCAGTGGATGCTACTTGACGTAGTTGCTTATCTTTGATCTTTAGCTTCTTTTGTTGATCCCTGGCGACCTTTATTAGACTATCGTTAGAATTTTTAAAATCATTTACTGTCAATTCCAATAACCTTGCTTCATTTCTATTTTGATTTGCAATATTTTCCCATACTTGAGCATTATTCATTGCAATCCCTACTTGTTTATCTAAGTCATTTACTTTCTTAGCAAGTCTGACATTATTAAACAATAGTAAACTAAAAATAACAGCAATAGCTATCTTTACTTTGGAAAATATCATTTTATCTTTTTTACAAGTTTCTTTATCTTTGGTAAATCATTTTTTTCTATTGTAATATCCAAATACTTTTCTCCTTTGCTACGTATGAACTTACTGAAGATCTTCCATGGTCCAGTAGGATCAATTGCTTGGAGATTTTCGATCATTGACCACAACTCAACTCCACAAACAATTCCTGAAAATCCTTCTACTAAATGCATGTCAATTAACTTTACTATTTCTGTGTCCATAAGATGACAACAAGAAATTATCATTGCACAGTTTCCGAATTTCTTTAAAGTAGACCACAATCTTCTAGATTCAAACTTACCACCATGAGTAATTGATACTTTGGTGCCAAGAATTGCATCTATAAGTATAAATACACACACTACAACTATTACTGTCCATATTGGAGCAAAGAATGTAGATAACCAACCCATTGCACCAGATAGTAAACAGGCAACAAATTTAATCGGTCCGTCATTAACTAATTCTTTAAAGTAATTCACTGTAGCTACACTTTGAGCCGTTAATATAATATTATTTAGTCTTTGTAACATTACAATAATTTGAAAGAAGATGATTGAAAAACAAAACGCTAACCAATACAAGATTAGCTAGCGTTCTGATATCTTTTGACAGTTTATTTAGTAAACGTCAATAAGGTTTAAAAGTTCTTTATTTATAAATTGACACTATCCTAAGTAATAGCGGTTATTTGTTCACTATTTGATTCATTTTGCATTTGTTCATAAGCAATGAAATCTGAATCTACTTGTTCCTTCAATTCTTTTCTCTTTTGTAAGAAATCTTTGTAAATATCTATATAACTTTCATCTAGTATCCCTAGTAATGCGGCATTATAGTCATTCAGTTTCTTTGCTTCAACATCTGTACCCCATAGTTCATTAATACATGTTTCTAATATCTTATTAGCAGTTAATGTGGGCCATACAGTTACTTCATAATAGGAATAACCGTTATATTCAGTATTTTGTTCTTCTTGTATATTCCATCTATACAAATAATAACCACTATTATCTTTTTCTATCTTACTAGGTATTTTATTACTATATACTCTTTTCATATTATTCTGTAGTTGTAGTTATTTCAGTTGATTTATATTTAGGGAAAAAGCAAAGACGTGTTCCTATATCTCTAGCAGAATTGGATGTGTAACCACCATAAATACTTGCAAGACCATTACCTAAAGCGCCATTAGCAGAAGATCCGGCTAATACTACAAATATTCCGTCAATTGTTATAGTAGTACGATAATAATCACACCAATAAGTGGAAGAACTACCATCTACTTCTGTAGGTATGATATCACCATTTTCTCCAAGCAACATCTTCTTAGCATAACCGCTTGTACGGCAGATATTACCTTTCTTGTCATAGCCCGTGTAAGAGGTGTCGCTGAAATTCGACGGGTCATCGGTGGTCCATAGAATAGACAATCCAGCATCACCCGTGGTGACCTGTATATTAGCCCCGTCAGTGTATTTCCAGACATGACCGAACGGATTCTCTATGCCACGATACCTGTTAGCCATCAATGTGGCATGAGTACCGTCGGAAGCGTTCTTCACCACATATGCCTTCTCTCCAGAGCCGTTCCCGAACTCGTTGGTATAGCCGCATGGTATAAGGGGGTTTGCATTATTGAAATTTATCCAATCTGTCATTTGTGATGCACCCTCTCCAAGACCACCTTGTGAAAATCCATTAGCATCTTTTTGAGCGTTAAATGGTTTTTGACTATTTAATGTAGCATATTCTACTGCAAATAACCAGAATAAGGTTTTATGTGCTCCATAGGTGTACATCTCCCAGCCACTCCCACGTTTCCTAGCGGCTTGCCGGAATTGGTCTCGGGTGAGGTAGGTGACGGGACAACCTAGCAAGGAACGGTAGGTATCATCCCATTCAGCGGTGTTGTCACCACCTCTAAAATGAATTGAATTAGGATCACTTAATTTACTAGCTCCAGCCGCCGAACATAATAAATTATCGGTTCTATACATTCTGGCTTCATATGTTGAGATATAGAACTTATCTACATGTTTATACCCAGGTAATGGAATTTCGGACAACATCATCCTAAATTTAGTGCCATTAAAATACAATTTATACCAATGTTCAGGCATCTCTGTCATAACGGCATAATCCAAATAGCTTCCACCCCATGAAAGCTCATTATCCAAATATTCTTTAACTCCACCATCTCTATCCAAAAGGCACCTTCTCATCTTACTCTGGATAGGTAATTCTCTATGCAGTTGCATATTACCTACTCTAACACCATCAGGACTAGATGATGCAGTATCCCATTCAACACCATATGCATATCTTTCTTCTAGATCTGGTATATCTTCCCAAGCTGGAGACCACTCGGTCGATATGTCACCATATTCAAGTTTAATCTTATGGATGGTGGAAGTTGATGTGCCAGTTTTAGGAGAACTAAATACAATCATATGTGTATTATCAGCTACTGCATCTCCGATATTAGTAATCCATTTAAAAGTCTTACTGGCCTTCCCATTCACAAAGTCAGCCTTGCTGAACTGAGCCATAGAACCTACTGCACCAGTAGAGTTATATACAGTGAACATTTCCTTATCATCACCCAATTCTCCAAAAATAGTCAATGTTACTTGTGTTCCTTTAGATATCTGTTCAGTTAGCCAATAATCAGCCATCTCATACTTGGAATTACTTACCTCTGTACTAGATCCAAGCAATAAATTCTTCCCATATACTGGCAGCTTACGATATTTACCATCGTCCATTAAAGATTTGGTTCCATCACCTGTAGTATATATTGTTAACTTCTTAGTATTACTCTCAGAAAGATTATGTGTTAGATTTGTATGTATATCAATTCCGTTACTTGTTGGCATTAAATATTTTGTACCAGAATCTACATTTACAGTTAAATCTTGATATATAAAGATTTGCACAGAATAATCTTGTAGTATTCCAATATTCAATTCTAGATGAAACCAAATAGAATTATCACCATTAATATTATACCCACCAAGAAGACTTGATATATACATCCCATTATCTCTTACTGGAAGTGTATTAACAGCGTTGCTTGGAAGCTTCTCTAATAATTTATTATAATTTTCCTGAGATATAGATGGATTGTCACTTGATGTTATCTCCATAACAATGTCGAATACTGTATAATCTGGTAAGTCAGATTTAGTAGCCAATTGAGTATCGACATATTCTTTATTAACATCTACAGTAGGTATAGTAGGTTTACTAGTAAGATCATTGTAACTACCAGATGTAGCTACAGTAGATAATGTAGGTTTATTCAATATCAATGCATCTCCTTTTGTAGCATTCCAATCAGCATTAACATTTACTTCGGCACCAGCAGCAATGCCATTCAACTTTGTCTTATCTGAAGGTAACATCAAACCAGCTAAAGCAGTAGTAGATGCAGGTAGATCTAATTCTATATTTTCTACTACATTGGTTACTAAGTTCCTTTTATCCAGAGTAATAGAGATACCTGTTGCTGTAACTGATCTAGCAGCAGTTTCAATTACTTCATTAACATTTGTAACCTTAGTTTTATCTGCAGTAATATAATCATTAGTGCTTAACCCCTTACCATCAACTTTATCTACTTTAGTATCAATTGCATTATATACCTCAGTAAAGTCAACTTCTGGTATATTTACTACAGACCATACACCATTTTGTCTAGCATATTGTTCACCATCTTTAGGTGCTTCTTCTACTAGTTCCTGACCATGATCACTACTTAAGTATGGTATTTTAACCCATTCTCCATTATATTTTACTTTAATTACCATAACTAGTTATTAAATATTTGTTTGCCAATTGTTTTAGCTTCTGTTCTAAGCATTTGAAAAGATTGCCATTCATCAAACCTAGATGGTGGTTGACTACCACTAAGTAATTGTTCGACCATGTTAGATTTTAATGCTGCTTCCTCATCTATACTATATCTAGTTCTGATAACCTTACTTACGAAAGAATCATAAGTTGGTTCTTCATTAAACTTTAATTCATAGTAAGCGTAACCATGTATATCTTCAGAATTAACTTCTTCAATATCCCATCTAACAGCCCATTCATTCATTCCTAGGTATTCTATTACTTTAGGAATATTATCACCCTGTACTTTCTTTAATTCCATCATCACTTAATAATTTTTGTCTATAATCTTTAAAATTATAAGATCTTGTAAAGCGATACCATAAATTATGACAGTTTCCATATTTACACCATCCCCAATAAGCTGCTAGTGATGTTAACCTCTTATTCTTACTTTTATAACTTAATTTATGAATAAACTTCTTTTTGATATCTTTCCTGAGTAAAGTATGATCATGGTAAAATACATAACCAATAAAATCTATACCTCTTGCTTCTACAGGAAATATCTGCCAATTACGTTTTACTTTTAGTTTCAAGTTATCAGCTAGATATTTTTCAATCTCTTGTAAGCAATATCTTAAGTAATCTTTATCTGGGTGTAATATAACAATATCATCACAATACCTGTAATAATATTTTATTTTTAATACTTGTTTAATCCACCTATCGAACCAAGTCAAATTCAAATTTGCTGCAAATTGAGATATGTAATTTCCAATTGGTAAACCTTTTGGTGTAGAATAAACTACATGATGTAATAATCTTAATAGTTTCTTATCCTTAAATACCTTTTCAAATTGTGAATATAACACATCTTGATCTACAGAAGGAAGGAACTTTTTAATATCTAATTTTAAACAATATTTTGTGCCTTCTTTATCAGCTTTTAAATCTCTTTTCAATCTCTTTACTCCATAATGAATACCTCTTCCTTTTAAACAGTTGAAGGTATCTGCAGTAAATCTATTAACAAGGTAAGGTTCTATAACATTCATTATAGCATGATGGACTATTCTGTCTGGATAATACGGTAGCCTATATATTTCTCTTTCTTTGTTACCACGATCGGCGATGATTGTATATATGCAGTATTCCGAAGTACGATAAGTATCTTCTATTAATGCCTTTTGTAACCGGACCAGATTTTCATATGGGTTCCTGTCAAATTTCTTAACGCCGTATCTTTTAGTTTTACCTAATCTTGCCTTTTTGTCGGCCCGGACCAGATTTTCATATGATATTATCCTGTTAAATAAATTGCCTATTCTTTTCATAAGCTATTTTGGTGGTAAGACCCGTTCGCACAATACTACTAGGGTCTCTTCAAAGCACCTGTTATCTTTTACCTAGAGGTAAGGCTGATCTAAGTTCAACAAACATTTTTGTAGTTATCTGAAAGTATCTGTTAGTTCCAAAATTTCACTGATATTCGTCTATGAATTCGAGGATGCATTATTAGCATTAGCTATGAAGACTCTGCATTGAGAACCATTATCTGAATTACCTGACTGTTTTTTCAAGTATGAAATAATGTGACAGCAGTCTTACTATAAAGTCATCTCATAGTAATTCTTTTAGATCCCGCCCTTGTTATTAATATTTAATTATCTGTATTACTCAGGACTATGCCTGCATTTTCTTAAATGTATCTGAATCAACTACAACGATCTTACCGTAAAAGGCTAATCTTGCACCGACAGACGTCCACGAACGCGAGGAAGCACTATCAGCAATAGCCACGAAGACCCCGCATCGAGAACCATTACCCGAATAACCCGACCGCAGAAAGATTCTATTTCCTGTTGGATTAAACCAACTATAGTCGGAATAGTAAGTAGTTTCAGATCCACCATGTGCTGTAGGAACTACATCACCATATTTACCTTGAGCTATGGCTTTAGTCCATCCATTATATGCTTCTGTTGCAGCTGGATTAGGTTCATATCCTACAACTCTGATATTAGTAGCACCTGCTGCTTCAAGCTCTGCTACATCCTTATCTGGGAATGAACCTCCATCATATACAACGTATTTACCTTTTAAAATGTTTATTCCTTGTACAAACTCCCACTTACTGTAATAGCAGTCTTCAAGTCCTAAGAAGTTAGTTGAGTAATATCCAGCATCATTATTTACAGCTGCTTTCCCATCTCTATTACCTAAAGCCTTTGTTCCACCAGTCCAACCGTAGTTATATCTCTTAGTACCTCCTGAACAAGGAATAGCACTATTGCTTGTACTAATATTAGTAGTCTTATAGTAAGCACAAAACATTCTAGCTATAGTAGCATGAGACCTATAATCACCAATACCATACATTGAACCATTTACCTTTGCTGCTGCAACGAACTGTGCTATAGTTTTAGATGCTGCTGATATAGAAGACCCAGTACTAGTCAACGCTCCTCCATTTTCATCTGAAATTATTCCTTCAAATGTACCTAATAATAATTCTGGTTCCTCAATGTAGTCATTATCAATTTGTTGTTCTGATATGTATGTTCTCCAAATACCTGGGCTTCTTTCTATAGTTTTGTGATAGTATTTAGGGAAATGCACCATTAAACTCTCCTTTCTAACGGTTTCGTAAGTAGCACCTGTACCATCAGGCCATTTATTACTATCTGTTTCGTTTAAGTAACTAATCAATGCAGCATCATCACCATATGGTTTAGCAATACATCTCTTAAACTTACTTTTTAATGATTCAATTACATTTCTATTACCACCTGTCAAACACGTTGTGGATGAAGCATTCTCATTGTTTTCATACCAGTATACTAGAGTATCTTCTAGAATAGAAGTATCTACTAATGTTTTATAATACCAGGTTCCATTATAAGAACCGAATAATATGGAGCTTTTATTAATTAAATTTACTTGACCTGAACAATATTTTGGTAATCCTGTTGTGTTATCTTTTCCATCATTAGCATAAAGATTCAAAACACACCACCCCGAGACAGCAGGAGTAATCTCTCCTTGTAGCAATACATGGGAAGTTTCATCCGTATAATTATTTATTGCCCATTTACATAATGCAATCAAAAAATCCTCTGTCGGATAGCCAACTGTCTCATAATCTGATCTTAATAAACCCTGACTTATTAAATCAGTTATTTTTGGAAAATTAATATATAATGCAAGATTACCATTTTTATATCCGGCATGGTATCCATCTAACAAATCAGCATCTAACCCGCTACCTGAACCATCATTACCAGCATGCCACACTTTATTACCTTTGTAAAGAAACCTATTTTCTCCTACTGCTAAATTATTAGCAATTTCCCAAGGAGAAGTTCCCCAACCAATATATGCATGAGTACGTGTATATTCAGATCCATTATTTGTAATCATAGAACCAAATGAATATGTAACCTCCTCATTTACATCATAAAACCTCAAAGCCGACGCCGACCCACCCGAAGAAAAACTATGAACCTGTGCAAGCTGCGCTCCTTGTAATTTTAAATTACCATTCATAACGTCCCCGGACTTCTTAACATATCTAGCATCGCTAGTATCTTGAGTCATTGCAGTAATACCTTTAGCAAATGCAATTTTAGTACCATTCTTTGTAGCAGCAGTAATTACATTACCTGTACCGGTTACTTCAATTGTCTCAAGTTTATTTGCTTTTATATTAGTAATATCCTGAGTAATTGTAGAATCATCGTAATTACTCAACCCATCAAGTTTAGTCTTATCAGCAGCAGACATTACGCCCGCAGTAGTAGTAGTGGCTTTGTTGATTACTACTGTATCAGTACTTGCGGAACCATTCACTGGATTCTTTTTAGATAAAGTAATAGTAGCTGCATTAGCATCTGTAACAGCACCAGTACCACCAGTAACATAATCAGTTAAGTTTGTTACTTTAGTTTTATCTGCATTCGTATAATCATTTGTTGAAAGACCTTTACCTTCTTCTTTCTGTACAAATCGTGCATCTGCTTGTGCTTGACTATAACCATCAAATGTAAAATCATAGTTTTCACTGGGATCTAACCACATGATCTCTTCCTCAGTAGGTTCAGTATCTGAGATCTTAATATCCTCTGGAATAGTTACATTCTTATTAACAACATTGAGTTCTACTCTTTTAGTAATAGTCTCAATCTTATTAACTTGTGCACCTGCTTCAATACCCTGTAACTTTGCAAAGTCTTCTTTAGACATCAAACCATTAGCTGTCAATGATGCTAATTCAGTAGTACCACCTAAAGCATCCCAACCTTCACTTGTCCATGCGTGGTTGGTATCATTTTTACGAACATTCCATACATCACCAACAATATTACCTTCAGTAGGTAAATCTTCAATCGTATCTACAGATCCTTTGAAAATATATACAGAAGTAAATTTACTGTCTACTTGGGATTTATTATAGTAATTGTTAGCAAGGTCATCTGCTACTACCTTTATGTTAGCATCAGTTTGATCCTTAGTATAATACCTAGTATCATGAGTATGAGTAGTTACTTCACCTACTAACACAGCTTCAATAGCTGCTTTACTAAGTTCAGCATCTTTACCGGGTTCTCCTTGAGGCCCTTGGAATCTACCCATGTTAACCCATTCTGCACCATTCCAAAAGTATAAGTCTGTACCAACTATATAAGAATCACTAAGTTGTGGATTTACAATTGTATCTAAGTCCTCGGGACTATCTAGACTACCTTTCAAGAGAATACCTGAAGATGGCCAACCTGTGTTTACATACACATCATTAACTTCATCCCAAAGATACCAATAACCATCATCTCCTACTTTGGGAGGATTGTCTGCATATTCTTTAGCTCTATTAGCCTGAGTATTAGCATTATTGGCAGCAGTAGTTGCATTTGTAGTAGCCTGTTGTGCAGCTGTTTTAGCCTCATTTACGGCGGTTATAGCATCAGCTGTATTCTTTTCCCTTGCAGCCTCTTGAGTCTCTCTAATCGTTTCATTTGCCTGTCTAGTGGCTTCATTTGCTATCCTTTCCTGTTCTGCTGTATCACGAGCAGTTTCAGCTGCTATTCTAGCATCTTCATTATCTACACGTTCTGTTTCAGCTGCAACTCTTCCCTCTTCAGAACTAATTCTCTTTGTTTCTTCCTCAATTCTTTTCTGCTCATTTGTATTACGTTCAGCTTCAGCAGAAGCTCTTAATGTCTCTGCACTAGCTCTAGAACTTTCAGCAGATACACGATTAGCTTCATTAGTCTTGCGAATGTCTTCTTCAGACTTTCTAGTATTCTCCGCAGCAATACGCTCATTCTCAGCAGTTACCCTTTTAGTCTCTTCTGCTTTCCTACTGTCTTCATTAGATATGCGTGTATTCTCATTACTTACTCTGGTATTTTCAGCATTTACTCTACCTTGTTCTGCAGTAACACGTAATGCTTCTGCTTCCTTAACAGCTTTTTCAGTAGCTTCTACTTGAGCTTTAGCTTCTAATGCTTCTGCTGCTGCATCTAATGCAGGTTGTTTTAATGATTGAACCCACTCTTCTTCAGTACCTACAAAACCATGTTTTACTGCAACTTCATATGCTGACCAACCTTGAATACCTTGCATACCAGATAAGTCAACAATAAACTTCCAGCCTTCTTGAGTCTTCAAGTAAACTTTAGCATCATCAGGATCTTCTACATCATTAGTATTAATAAGTACATACTCACCTAATTTTACATCAGCAGTACCCCAATCAGCTTCCATTGCTTCTACTGAAGGATATTCCTTCTTGTAAGTGAAAGCATCACCAATAGCAGATATACCAGTATTAACATATTGTTTAGTGTCGTAGTTATAGATCCACCAATCATTATCTACGATCTTTGGTGGATTACTAGCGATCTCTTCAGCTTTATCAGTAGCAGCTATTGCATCATCAACTATACCTTCAATTTCTTCTACAGCTTGGTTAGCTTTATCTGCAGCTTCATTTGCTTTATTAGCTGCTTCTAGTGCAGCAACAGCAGCATCTTCAGATGCTTTACTTAAACTATCAATCCAATCTTGTTCACTACCTTTGAAACCTAATTTAACTGCAATATCGTAAGCACTAAGACCACGAGCTTCTATACCTGTATCTACATATACTTTGTTGATAGGATCATAAGTAAACCAATGATCATTCTCACCTATATATGGAGTCTCTGCAGTAGCTTTTACTCCAGTATCTCTATTGTCTACCCACCAGTTGCCATTAGAACCAATAAATGGTGGTACATAGTCATCTTTACTTACATCAAAGAGTACAACCCATTTTTCTATATCACGATTGTAAACTTTAATTATTCTACCTTTTGAATCTGCTCCCAAGTCAACCCAGTACCCAACCTGATCTGGATTGGGTACGGTTATACTTGCAAACCATTCATAATATACATTATTCTTAATCATATTATAATGAGTATGGATTATCTTGTTTTATTTTTTCTACTGCTTCTCTCCATTCTTGATATGCTGCTGCGGCTTTCTCTTCCTCTCCAAATTCTCTGTACTTTACATAAGCCATATACAATCTATCTGTACTAGTATTATATAAATTCTCTCTACGCTTTCTTATTTCTTCATTAACTACAGCTGTATCTCTAGGAATCATATAAAAAGCATTATATAAATCTAGATTAGGATTGGCTAAATTAAATTCTATTTGTTCACTAGACGGATGCATGTAACCTCCTTGAAGTAATCCTTCGTAAGAATCTACAAATTCACTTTCTTTTAATCCTTTATACCAATCCTCTGGAGCTTCTATCATTCCACCTGAACAAAGTAAATATATCTTTTCTTCCATATTATTGAGCATAACCGATAATTACTAAATCTATTGCATCATCATGATCACCAACGTCATGTCTATTATTATCTGTATCCACACAAACCATTTTAAATGAACTAGAAGATGTAGAAGTTACTCCCACCATTCCTCTAAATCCAGCAGAATCTGAATAAGGAGAATTATTTCGTGCTTGCCCTTGCCATAAAACTACATAATTTGTATGACCGATATTGTGATATACTGTATATTCTCCAGTACCATTTCTGTTTATAGAACTAACTTGACATCCTCCTTGAGAATAAATTGTTCCTCTTAAATTACTACCATAATGACAGATAGTTTTAACACCTGGAATATTCCATCCACTTAATGAACCTACTGATACGTTTCCTGTAAAGGTAGCAGTGGATGCAGAAATAGTACCAGTAATGCTAGCATTACTAGCATACACATATCCTGATTGAGTTACTCTAAATGGAGCAGATCCTCTATTGCCAAAAGTATCTCCTGCCCAAAATCTTACAGCATTGCTACCAGTTCCTCCACCAGTAACGCCTGCATTGGCTGAAACTTCTCCATCTCCTACAGTTAATGTACCACCACCATAAATTTTTAATGCTGCACTGTTACTTGGCACTCCGTCTTTTACAGCATTATTACCAAATGACATAATTGGCCAACCATGAGTTAGGTCAGATTCGTATCTACCGTCTAAGAAAAATCTACCACTACTAGCTGCAATACAATTATTATAAAAATCCATACCAGCAATAGTAGCTTTTTCCGCAAACAATAGCCCAGTAGCTATAGATTCAAAAGATGCTCCAAATGAAGACCAATATGATGTGTTACTTCCTGGGGTTACATTCTTAAAAGATGATAAACCTCTTCTTCCATTAGCAACCATATAATAGACACTACCATATTTAACGACATCTCTTACATCAGGGTTAACTGTCCATGCATAATACTTACTAGAACTGTATTCTCCACGATAGCTTAAAGATGGACCATTCCATCCATCTGAACCAGGTGCTCCAGTATTTCCTTTATCCCCTTTATCTCCTTTATCACCCTTTTCACCATCTTTACCAGAATGTGGTAATGGATCAGTCCAGTATCCACCTATACTTTCATCATAAGCCATTTTTCCAGCATTTGGATCATAATTACCTGAACTAATCCAAGTAGTTTGAGATGAACTGTATTTTGGATCTGGATACCATATATATCCTCCAGAAGTTGCACCACCAGAAGAGGGTCTATATGTAAATGTAGGTCTACTAGGTTTATTACTAGCACTCGAAGTATTACAGAATATTTGTATAGGACTATTGCCTACATCACCGTTTACTCCTGCTTTAGATTTAGTGACAACAAAATCAACACTATCTACTACCTTATTACTACTTGCTGGTGATATAAAATCTACCCTCCACATGGCAGAATCAGAAGTCAATGATGTACACTTGATTGTTTGTGTACTTTGGGTATAAGTTACACTACCAGTACCAGTTTGTAAAGAAGTAGTAAGTTTAAAATCAGTAACATCTTGAGAACCATACTTCAATCTAGCTGTAGTAGTAGCAGTAGAATAATCTGTTACTACTCCACCTGAATCTGCTGGTACACCAGTGTTTTCATTTGTAAGGATACCTCTATATACATTTTCACCATCACGAACATTATTAATAGTCATGAAATCTGAAAATTCTGCTCCTGCTCCTGATACCACACATTTAAAACTAATTTCATCTTTTTTTGTACTAGTGAAATAGATACCATTATAACTAACTACTAATGTACTATTTGTTTCATTAGCTAACAATTGCCAATCATATGTACCCGCTATCGCCCAATACCATTTGTAAGATGGATTAATTATATTAAATGAATCTGCAGTAAGAGTGATTGTAGTGTTTTCGGGAACAGTTTTACCTGTTTTATAGTGAAAGAATTGTTCTCCAGACATATATACATATGCTGCATCTTCTCCATTAAAACCATTTTCACCATTAGCTACTTTATTAACGTACCATGTCTTAACTATAGATACTCCATCTTCTAATGTTACATTTAAATCTATACTAGCCTGTTTCTGACTTATTGAAGTAAGTGTTACTTTAGAACCAGTTATACTTACAGTAGCTCCACCAGAAGTAGTAGAATATGTTATACTTTTAATAGCAATTGGATTAATACCATGATACGCATAAACATCTGTAGTAATAGTAGACAAATCTACTAATGGTGTAACTCCATCTGCATCGAATGGTACTGCAACCGTACCATTGCTTAAGTCAATATAATATGCATCGAGACCTTCTGCACCATTTGATAATTTAGCTAATTGGGTATCATCATAGTAAGTAGTACCATCAGAATTTGTAACAGTACAACGAATACTTAATGTACGGGAATCTGTTGGCATTGCTGTATATGGAAAGTCTATAGAACTTTGTGCAGACAATTTGGTTCCTTCTGCATTAAGCATTTTCCATTCGTATGTAGGATTTTCCATCCCATATACATTTGCAGTTAAATGAATAGTTCTTGGAGTAGGAGTTCCTGAGAAATCGGGAGTATCAAACAAAAATAATCGATCACCTACAATTTCTACCCATTTAGCTTTGTCATCCCCTGATTTACCATCTTCACCTTTTGAAACTTGCTTTTGCCATTGATCATCATTCTCATTTGGTTCATCTTTAGTACCATTAGGGTCCATACAGATCCATAAACTACCTTTGTGACTTACTTGGTCATAATAATAGTAAGTATTGCCAGAAACCCAAATACCTCTGTATACAGGTACTCTAACGATTCCTGTGTCAGAAGTTTGATAAATTGTACCTACAAATTTAGTTTGATCACCACCAATTACAACTCTTTCACGAACTACACCATCCTCATCAGCTAGAGAAAAAGTATCAATATTCTTATAGTAAGAGATTCTAGGGGCATTATCACCTTTAGCACTAATAAAAATTGCATTACGTCTCTCATCCATTTGTAAATTGTAGTCTGGATCAGATTCGTACATATGACCTAATTGTAATATTTCATCATCTGCTTCTGGCTTACCACTACCTGGCTCGCATACGTCTTTAGACAACGTGATGTAATTACTACCAGTAGCATTTACTTTACGCCAATATCTTTTAACATTTTTACCATCAAATTTTTGGCATATTGCTAAGTCATTAACTATAAATTGATTATACTTAGTACCTTCTTGATCATCAAAGTAGCATTTATAAGAATCTGCCAATTCTTCTACTTCGATACATTTCATATCTGCTACAGTAACTAGAATGTCACCACCTACAGCTTTAATCTCATTTACTGTAAGTTCATTTATTGTCATATTACCTCTAACAAACAGATTGTCTAATTCCATATTCCATTTGGAACCTAATGGATATAAACTAGCTCCAACACCATCCCAACCAGAACGAAATGTGTTTCCCGCTTGTAAACCTTGTAACATTGTTATTTTACCATCCGCAGTATCTCCATGCTTATTTAAATAATCTTCTGCAGTCTTTAAAGAAGTATATAAGAAGTTATCTGCAGGAGGAGTACTTTCTCCATACTTGATTACAGGTAAAGAACCAGAACTACTAGATACCGCCTCTACTTGATTTTCAAGCTTAGATAATGCTTGATTTAGTGTATCTGTAGTAGTTAATGGAGCAGCACTACTACCTTTATAATAACCAGATAAAGGAAATATCGTAGCAGTACTTTGGGTGTGGTAGCCAGGAGTGGACCCACTACCTCCACCATTAGCAATTACTTCTGCTAAAGCAGTAATAGTATTCTCAGCTACAGTAAGTCTACTAAGTGCATCTTGTAACTGTTGTAATGTAGATCTATTGTCAATATCATCTATCCACTCTTGCATGGTACCACTCATACCTGACATGTCAGTATCATGCTTAGTATCTAAAGTAATGATCTTATTATTCAATACATCATAGTAACTAGTAATGGTACTATTAAGATTAGTAGTTACACTAGTATCTCCTTCTATTATCTTGTTACTAAGATCCTTATAATTATTATCTACTTTAGTATCTAGTATTTCAACATCTTCTTCTACGGCATCAACTCTCTCATTAGTAGCAAATGTACCTGATAGTGATGTAGTAAAGCTTCCACTAGTAATATTCTTATTACTACCATCTTGTACAAGGGTAATGAGGTCTTGCTCCTGTAGTTTAGTTGTTAGTTCAAATTGCGATATCTTTTTATTCATATTACTCTTGGATTATATGTTCCTTAACTTCGGTTAATATACAATCAGAATCAATATCTTTTTCTGGATAGAAATTCATTTGTTTTTTTAAGCAATGAAGATACCCTATAATTTTATCTACGTCGTCCTGAGTAATAGGAAACTCTTCGTCATTTAAATTATTAGCCGCCCATTTAGCTAATTTATCTAAATGCAACAATAGTACTAGATTTGTAATCGAAACTCTATCCAATTTTACATTGTACTTTGTAGACTGATTAACCAATTTACCAACTTTATTTACATAATTCGCAATATCCATCTTTACAATTTTTACAGTCATCAATAGTACAATTACACGTTCTCATATCAAGCAAATTCAGCATTTCATTATAATACTGTTCTGCATCATCTGTAAGATTCAAAGTAGTAGCATTATCATAAAGTGTTTTCTTAAACAGAAACATCATTATTTTATCCTTCATTTTGTTATCTAGGCAGTTATGGCAATACGTAGTTAGCAGTTTTATTTCTGCATAATACAATGATTCATTCATTTCCATATCAATCGTATATAAAATAAAAGGGGAAAGGGATATTACTCCCAATCCCCTTTTTGGTTTGAATTATATTTTTTGATTAAGCAACTTCTACAAAAGCTTTTAAAGCTGTCATAAATGTAGATTCATCAAGTTCACCAGCATTTACATACAATTCACAAGCTAATGGAGTTGTTTTGATATATTGATTATCATCACTAAGATATTTGTTATCCCATTCGATAGACAATGTATCGTAAGTAGCACTTAAATCGGATTTTAACTCAGGAGCAATGTACGGATAGATACCATTTGCACGATGTGTAATACCTCTGTAACCAAGAGCTGCATTTTCACGATCACGAACAATCTTCGGATTACCTTTACCAGGAGTACCTTGAGTTTTAGCAATTGTCAAATTAGCAATAGGATACATTACATTACTCAACAACCCAGAAGGAATAGTTTTCCCCATAAATGCCTCTACAGAAACTTGGGAATAATTTGAATCCAACATAATACCTTCATTATACGGCATTTCTTTTGCATTCAAAGTAAGTACAGCATCTGAACTAGTTGCTACTACTCTAGCTTCTTTGTGTTTGTTGATCTTGTTTTTAAAAGCTGTAATCAAATCAGTTGCACTTGTACTCTTTGCAATAACTTCATAAGTATGAGTAAATTGTCCTGGAGCTTCATAGATGTCAGTGTATACTAAACGCAACACATAACGATGACCAACTTCTGGAGCAACATCAGTAGCAGTAATTACAATTTTGTCCTCAGCTGCAGCTACATATTTACTAAATACCATGTTAGGTTTAGAACCCTTCATGATAGGCATTGAAAAACGAATAACTGATTTAGTTGATTTTGTTCCTTCTCCATTATAAACATCTTCTTTGCCTTCACAAACGCCAATGTACAATGAACTAGCAGCTTTAGCTCCAGCTGCATCTTCTACAATTGCTCTATTTTGATCAAATAATGCAATCTGACCTTCTGTCAATGCATCTACTGTCGTATAAGATGCAGGTGCATCAGTACCAATAAGTACCGTATTCACATGATTAAGCATAATTTTAATTATTTATTATTGCCTGACAAAATTTTTTTAATTCTGATAAAGAAAGTTCACCTTTCATCATATTTGCAGCAAAACATACAAACTGAACATTTCCGACTTCATAACCTTTATTTGGGTCAATTTTATCGATGCTCAAACTATAAGGATTGCGTTTACCGTTTGATTGTTGATAACTCATAGGAAAATTAGTTAAAGCGCATTTGCCTTCTTGTTTATTCCACAATTGTTTCAAATACTCTAAAGTAATATCTATATATAGATTTTTCTTTTTTGCTCTAACTTGTGCATCATGTAATCTTATTTTTAATAATTTATCTAATGCTTCGCTTTCCTTTACTTGCCTTCTGTTTTTTCCGTATATATCTTTGAAACACTTTTTACAAGTACAATTTAGACAATTTCTATATTTGTTTCTCGAACACTTAGAAAATTCAGAGGCAGTTTTGTATTTTTTACAAACAGAGCAAATATAAGTTTCAGACATAATTTTATCAAGCTTAGTTAAACTTATTTTTGGATATCCTTAGTTTAACGCTTCGTTTAATCTTTCTACTTTCATGTTTCAGATTTCCTCGTCAGATTAAACTAAGAAAATTTTTCGTATAATCATTCCATTGTACTAACTTCGTTCATATACGATTGATATCTTGGATTAGCCTTATTTTCCAAATACAACTCTACCGCTAACTTAACTATCTCATTATGAGTTGCAGCTGGCATATCTGTATACTCATCAAATGGAGCATCAGTAAGACTAATCCTTTTAGGAGTTCTCAAGTAAGTGAGAATATAATTTCTTATGTTGTAATTACCATCTGTGTACAAATGGATTTCATTTCCTTCATACAATCTTAATGGTCTAGCAGATCTACCATGTAATCTATATTCTGACAAAGTGTTTTGTCTTTGTCTATCTATATTTTCTACTGTGGCTTCTAACACATCTGTATTTTTAGTTCTTGGTTGACCACTTGGACCCACAGGCCAGCAATGATCATAACTAAATATTACAGCTGTTTCTCCTACAGTAAACATATAATCATCCGGCAGAGTAACTGTATACTCTTCTGGATATGTATTAAATTGATAAGATTTTCTAGCAACTAATGTACGAAGATCATCAATTCTTTTTTGATCTTGTTCAAATCCAGTTTGTTTGAAATTAATACCAGAATATCTAGTTTTAATAAATTTATCTAACCCGGCCATTAACCAATACTCAATATCTGAAGTAGTAGGTTTTGTTAGATTATTGTCTAATTGATCTATCTCTAATTCAAAAGCGGTTTGTAATTCAATATACTTCATTATTGTTGATCATTTGGTTGTTTTACTTGTAATCTATATTTACCTTCAGTAATAAACATATTAACTGCTAAATCTACAATTTCACTATGAATTGATTCTGGTAGTTCACATTTACTGGTCCCATTAGTAGTATTGAATCTTAATGGTTTCCTGTAGTAAGTCAATGTAACATTACCTAATGTAGTATATGAATCCACTGCTACTTCTATATAATTATATTTAGTAGTAGGATCTGATACTAATGCAACAGCAGGTTGTCTAACAATAGGTGTATTGTATGCGGTTTTAATAAACTTACCAAGATCCCTATACTTAACTAATTGATTATCTACTCTAACAAAATCTTTGTATTGTTTATATGTACCTTTTACTTTACTAAAAGAATGTACATATAAGAAATATTCTTCAGTAGATACATATGGTAATCTGTATCTTGTGAAACCATTAAGAGTAGTACCTGTTGCGGTTAACTCTTTTTCTACTAATAAACTCTTAATAGAATCTGTATTTCTAGTATGTATGTTGGTTTCAGTTTCCATCTGATCATCACCAACATAGTTCATCATTACATATCTATCTTGAGCTTCATTTAGTATCGAAAATATAAGATCAGAATTAGGCTTTTGGTCTATAGTAAGAGTAGGATCTATTAATTGTATCCTGCGCTCAAATTCCATTTGCATATTTTTTGCGTCCATCTATACCTCCTATTCTGATAATTGTGCTACGTACTGTGGATGTGTTTGAGTTCTTGGAGATTCAATATTCTCAATTGCCATGTCAGCAGCTAGTTTAACTACTTCATATTGCATATACTCTGGAATTTCGTCTAGAGTAGACGTAATATCTTGATTATTAATCTTTCTCGGATATGCTAAATAAGTAATATCTATAGTATATGGACCTACCATAAGATCCCTATCTATAAATACTATTAACTTATTATCCTCTAGTATTGCTACAGGTTCCTCGATCCAAGGTTTGTTGTTGTAAGTTTCTAAGAATTTAGTAGCTTGTTCATGACTAATAAGTTTTATTGTAGCTATCTTATTACTACCAAAATGTAAAATTCCTTCTAAGAAGTACATACGTTTCTCCTGAGTATCACTACCATAAGTAATGCTGGATTTGAAATTATTCATAGTTAGTCTATTACTTATAGGTTCACTTAGTAAAGACAATCCTTTATCAGTTTTTACTAAACCCTCTAAATCTGCTACTCTTTTTATATTACCTTCAAATGGTATTCTAAGAGTATTATTACCAGTAGCTTTAGTAGCTATCTTACTTAGATATGCTGTATACAACCAATAATCAATTTCCTCAGGCAAAAAAGATGGACAACCAGATATGCCAATATTAACGGCATTCTTGTCCGCTTCAATCTTAAATGCTATATGTGCTTCTAATACTGTCATGTTTACTTTTACTTAGATTCTATTTCTTGAAGTATAGTCATTTTGATGTCCTGATTCTTTTTATCATTCAATGAAGCAATTGCATCTTCCAAACTTCTACCAATAATGTCAGTACCATAGTAGTAGATGTTTTTAGACTTGCGAATTACATTCTTTGAAATAGCTGCTTCAATAATGTATTGAGTATCTCTTACTTTGTTGTTTACCCAAATCAAGAAGAACTTATCAGGATCATTTTCAATAAGATCAAACAAACTACTTTCAACTAGCTCGTTACTGATATTATCAGTCTTGTGACCATATAAGCGTAAACATTTGCGCATTTCCTCAATTGACATCTTATTAAATTCAGAGAATGCCTCACGTTTAGCTTTATTTCTTTTGTTAGCTTCTTCAGCTTCAATTTCTTTATTTACAAGAACATAATCATGAGTAGGCTTAAGATTATTGATTCCATTTGCTACTCTTTTGTGTCCTTTTAAAAATAAATATGCAAGTTCATCTTCAGGCCTTTCTGTATGTAAAACTTTATCTCTTGCGCCTAAACCGATTGCATATGTTTTCCAGAATCCACTTTGTGGAGATAAATGTCCTTCTTCATATCCCATTTCTTTCTCCAAACGTCTAGCATCTTCTGGGGTTAAACCAGTATATCTATTACCAGATCTTGTCCAGTAAGTACTGATATAATCTTTACAATTCTTATACTTAGCTATTCCAGCCCATGGATTTGTACGGGCGAATTTTAATATAATATCCATAATTTATAAGTTTTAAATAAAAGGGGTGAACTTAATCACCCCTGTTTTATTAATCTTCGACCTCCATTATGAGCTCTCCGCAAGCACGAGGGTCTCTTAACATAATACCCATCTCACCTAAGAAGTGAACAGAGTAACCGTCCTTTGCATTAGATCTTACTGTGGATTTATTCTTAGAGTAACCAGTTCCCGGAGCTACCGAACCTGAAGTATTCCAGATAACCATCTCACGATCCTTACGAACAACCTTAACGATATTAGCTTGACCATCACGTCTACCAAGATCCAAGAATGTCATTCTATAAGATTCCAGTGGTTTACCAGATACCGGATGTAACAAACGATTATAAGTAGGATCATCATACAACGGGAAATGTTTCAATGTCAACTCGATGCCATTTGTCATCTTGTATGTTACAAACTGACCACCTAAAACCAAAGCCTGACCAGAACCACTGATAAACTTCGTATCAATCAAGTTCATCGTAGCCGCTTTTTGTTTCAATACACGGTCAAATTCTTTCATACCCATTTCACCAGTTAAAGCAACAAACTTACGTTCGTTAGTACCTAAGATATTGTAAGACAAATCAAACAAGAAGTCTTCCAACAATTCCGGAGTTAACTCAGTGTAGTAACGTCTGTTAGACGGAGCAATCTGTTGCAACAAACCTGCAGGAATGTAAACCGGACGACCATTTGTACCTAACAATGAAGTAGAACCGTCTTTATTTACATTAGACTTAGAGTAAACCATCATTCTCTCACATCTCTTAGACCACTCACGCATTGCCTTCCATTCCTGATAATCAGACCACAAGTAAGAAGTCTTACCAGTTTTAGGATCTTTCAAAGCAATCCAAAGTACTGTAGAATAAGCTGTACCTGTAATATCATAATCCAAGCGAGTCGTAAACAAGAAGTTTCTCATCTTGAAATGAGTATTATAATTCAGGATATCACCCTCTTCACTGTACTCTTCGTAAGCAGAAGCTAAACGAGATACTTGACGACCAGCTAACAAATATTCACCAGGAATATAAGAATTAGATTGACCATCTGCAATGAAACAAGTATAAACCCATTCATTACCATCTTGATAAGGAGCACCAGAAACACGTACTTGATACTCTCTATTATCAAATTCCAAAATTGCACCAGGACCAAACCATTTGTCCTCTAACCACAACATGATAGGTGTGTTACCCAAACCTGCCATAACTGTGCTAGCATTTGCAGCAGTGATTTCTGTTCCCTGCCATTTTGCAGAGCGAATTGTCACAGCTCTATCGCTATCAATCATTACAGACCATTCGTAGTCTCTTTGGTCAATTGTCATTACATTACCAAGACCACCAGTAATCGCATCCAAAGAAGTGCTATAACCATCATCTTTAGAACCGAATACATAAGAAATAACACGGGTTACTTCATACGGTCTAGTAAGCATTGCATTTGAAATCATATTCTCATCAACAAGATCTGAGAACCATTTACCTCTACCGATCTGTAAATTATTTAAAATTCCGTTATCCATATAAATGTTAGTAATTTATTTTTAATTAAAGTAGTTGTACTGCACGACTAAAAATAGAGTTAGATGAACTTGTATTAATTCTCTTAGTACCTTTACTAACGCCTGTTGATCTGAGACTATTTTTCAGATTTTTAATAGCAGAGCTAGTACCCTGTTTTTTGGCAGCATCTAACAAAGTGTCACCTCGCATTGTAAAATAAGCTGACTCTATTAAATTCTTTACGCTCTTGGAATAGTCTTTTTGGTACTGAGTTTTTCCACTAGCGTCGGCTTTAAATATATAAGCCAATAATTCTTTCTTGTCCTTAGCTGGTATCTTAATACCACGTATATTGTCCAAGGACTTTATTTCACCGACAACGTCGTCAAAAAACTTTTGTTGGCGCTGTACCATTTCCTCCTTTTTGATTCTTTGTTGCTCTAATAGCTCTTCTTTCTCTTTTGCAACAATCTCTTGAAGTTCCTCAACTGCGTCTTTTGCCTCATCCTCTAATACTCCAGCATCTTCAAATCTTTCGATTTTCTTAGCAATTTGTTTGTCACTGTAACCTTTTCTAGCTAGTAACTCTCTCAATACTATCTTTTGCTCATTTTCATTTTCAATATCAACATTGTCAACATCAATGTCCGGAGTAATAGAGAAATAATCTTCTAACTTACCCCCATTACGAACAAATTCATCTAATTTTGCAACATCTTCGCTTGCATATTCTGGAGTAGATTGTTCTTCGATTACTTCTTTAAAATACTTAACCAATTCTTCTACAGTCTTTGGTTTTTCTTCTTCCTCTTCTTCATCAAAATCCCATTCTAATTCTTCAGCAATTGCATCAAATAAAGCAGATACTTGTTTAGATTCAACTTCATCTTCTTCAGTCTCTTCTTCAATTTCTTCTTCGGTTTCCTCTTCTTCAGTCTCTTCTTTATCCTTTTTCTTAGAGGCTTTCTTAGATTTCTTAGGTTCTTCTACTTCTTCCTCTTCAACTTCATCGATTTCCTCTTCCTCTACTTCTTCCTCTTCTTCTATTTCTTCTGTCTTTTTATTTTTAGATCCAGGAGTAGCAGGTCTAGCTTTAGCAGACTCTTGTTTTAGTCTCTCTAATTCTTCATCATCAATATCATCGTTTTGAGAGATGGTGTTACCAACTTGTTCAGTGAATATATCAGTTATAGCTGTAAATCCAAATAGTGTATCGTTACTATTGTTTTCCATAATTAATTATAATTAGATTGTAATTGTTATTTTTTCTTTCTTCCTTTATGATTCCACTTAGCAGCATTTTGAGCAAATATTGCACGTTTTCTAGTCAATGGGTTTTTACTATGCGTTAACTCTTCTGTACTTTTACCTGTTCTTTTCTTAAGTGCGTTAAACTTCCCACGATTCTTTTTCTTGATGTGTATACCTCCGTCTTTATAAGAAGGAATTGGGTATACTGGGTATAAATTTTCCATATTGATTATTCTTTATTTAGTTCATGACCTACAAATCCAGCACCACCTAATGGCATTAAAATTTCCATAGGAATTAGTTTGTTCAATCTATCAATATACTCGTTTTTATTTCTATATAAATCATATTGATTCTTAACCATTTTATTTGATGTCGGATTTCTCATATATTCCAAAATCATATTTTCGTCTACAGGAGTACTCCAGTTTGTAATTTTACCAGAATCTTTTAATGATCTCTTTAGAGTTAACATATGACTTTCAGCAGCATCAAATAATCCCATTTTTCTTAACTCCGCAGAACTATATGTATTGTTAGAATTTGCTAAATAATTTAGATAAGTGTTTGTAATATATTCTTTACCACTATCAAAATCCTGAATCTTTCTAGATCCTGCTAAACCATCTGCCACATGTCCTAACTCATGATTAGCAGTTCCAGGCATATAAATATTATTATCTAATATTATATTATAATCATTTATATCTGTAGGTAATACGTTATCTTTAATATTTTTTATATTTATTTGCCCATAACCGTCTTTGTCCGTATTACCCCATTTGACATAACTACCTCTTTTAGTCATGTCTTTATATGCAATATTAGAATAAGCTCGTTTGTAGTTAGTTCCATATGTTTTGTCTACATTTTCTACTAATTCACGAGTTCTTTCATCTGGAAAAATTGCTTGTTCTATTGTCCTAGAAATTTCTTGTTGGTACTTCTTAGAATTTCTATCCTTTCTTAATACTTCAGAAAATTCAGAATCATAATCTTCTTCCGTTTTCTTTTTAGTTTTCTTTTTGGTTTGAGTAGGAGCAAAACTGTGGACACTAGCTCCATCTTGATATGCAGGAATGGAATCAAATTGTTGCTTGATATCAAAATATGTAGCACCAGGGTTATTCACCCTGACACTATCATATATCTGTTTTCTCTCTTTAAGAGATAGATCTTTCCATTTCATACTAGTAATATTTACTTACCTGTCTTACCCGGTTTACCTTTTCCGCCCTTTTTAGAGCCACCTTTACAACTCATATTAATTCCTCCTATTTTTTAGATTTAGATTCACCAACTACTTTATTTTTTAAAGCAGTCTTTGCTTTTAATTGTTCTCTCTTATAAGCCGCATCATCTTTCATCTTCTGCAATCTCTTAGCCTCTTGCAATTTTCTATTTTCAAGAGCTATCTTTTCTTTTTCAATTGTAGCTTTTAACTTATCAGCTTTCTCTTGTGCAGCAATTTTACGCTTTTCAAGTTCTTTCTTATTTTCTTCAGCTCTAGCCTTGTTTGCTAAATCCATTTGTTTGCTCATAGCATCAGATACAGCTTTTTGTCTAGCTATTTCTTGATTACCAATCTCAATAGGATCTGGTATACCATTCATATCCTGGTCCATATTTTCAGATCCTCTATATGCATTTAATTGAGCTACAGTAATCTTAGTAGCATTATCTTGATCAATCTTATATTTAGTAAGATCAAGTTCAGCTTCTTTAAGCATAAGCTCCTCTTCCTTAACTTGATTCTGCATTTCAACAAGCTGCTGCTGTTGTTGATTTTCTTGCTCTTGCATTGCTTGTTGTTGCTCCAATCTGTTGTTTTCTATATCTTGTAATTTGGATTTAATTACACTCAGATTGTCACTAGTAAATATTTCAGCAGCATCTAATAATGATGCACCATTTTGCATAGCTGGCTGTACAAGACTCTTAAGTTGTTCAATGGCTTGACTTTCTTTGGTACTGTCAGTTACAAAAATATCAAAGTCTTCATATGACCAATTGTCATCCATTTGCAAGAATGTTCTAGTACCCTCATCAAATATATAATTTAAATACTTTTTATCATCCTTCCATGCAAACTTGGCACTATCTAATAACATTGATAATACATGTGTTTTAATTTGATTATGTAACCAAAACCATGGCTCAGTAATATGAGCAGATTGAACTACAGATCTTTCTACATTACCCACTAGCTCATTACTAGAAATAGATCCTTGTCTTTGCTTTGTTACTCCGGACAATTCAGATACCATTTCTTCAATCTTTGCAAGTAATTGAATGTACGTATTAATAGTATTAGACATACTTGCATCAATAGAAGTCCACTGATTGTATGGTGATGGTTTACCACCCTCTCTACCAGGAATGCCCCAACCTTCTTCGTATGGATTGACAAATGCTACGCCAAGTGCCCCTAAGTAATGCATCCACTTATCTACATCTATACCCATACTCTTAGGTATTTGAGTAACATCTATTACAGGTATTTTTCCTTTGTCTCTAGCTATTGCCATTTCAAGACGATACCAAAGTATGATATACATGTATTGTAGTGGTTTCATAATAGCAACTAATGACTTGGCTTTAGTATTTGTATTACTATAAGCTGCACCAGTGTATGGTAATTTAGCACTATTTAAATTGTCTCCTCTACGGAATTGGTACTCTAATGGTTGCATACCAAAGTAAAGATCATCGCCTGCTCTGTATCCTTCCCATGCTTCAATAATCCATTTCCATTCAACATTGATTTCTTCACCAGTAGGTTTATAATATTCATCTACCTGTATTTCATCTGGCATACCTGTCTCAGGATCTATTATTGTAACAAACCCTATCTTTTTAAGTGATTTCCAGCATACATGATAAACTACAATGTTATCTGGATCTCCATAAGGATTATGGTCTGGTAATTTATTATATGATTTTAAATTATAATGAACAAAATCATCTACTGGACTTTTGTCTGGACCAAATCCAGATGTAGGTCTTTGATCTACTATTTCTAACAATTCGTTCAATTGCTTTTCATCTAGTTTATCATAAAACTGATCGTATATCTGGCTCCACGACATTAATGATCTGTAACAACACCAAGATGCATCGTGAATGAATTCAATACCTTCTTCTGCAGGATACTTAAAATCTTTAGGATTGATTCTTTTAATAACTGGTTCACCATTTCTAATTCCTATGTAATACTCTTCAAGTCCTGCAACAAGTGCATCTTTAAAGCCTTTCATAAATTCATGAGAAATGTTTTCTTTCTTAAGTAAGAATAATAAGCTTTGATATGCTGTTGTTTCTGCTGCATCTTTGTAATCCTTTGTTAAATACTTTTGTATTTGTTCTGGTGTTTGAATTTCACCTGTTTGTAATCCTTCTTGGAATCTAGCTTGATCTTCTGGACTTAACTTAGCAAGCATGGCAGCTTGCATATAATTTAATAACATCTGTTTAGCTTTATCCTGTACTTCACTACTAGCAATATCACTAGTACGACACACTCTAAAGTTAAATGGACGTTTTGTTTCTTCACCTAATAGTAAGTCTACTTTTGGTCGTATTATATTATAATCCTGTGCCATTGCTGGAAAACCATCATCCTGATTAAAAGGATTAGTAACATACTTTAGATCTTTTTCATTATAAATGCTATTATATAAATCATAATAGCTTTGCATTTCTTCTTCGTCTGGTATACTATCAGATGAAGCTATACCGGATATTCCAATGATATAATCTACGCAATCTTTACGCCATTCTTCAGTTTTCTTGCTGAGCGGTAATCTTTGGATAGGAAACGAGTTGACTGTTCTTTCCATATTAATTAGTAAACATAAATGTGGTTGTATTATTATTTAAAGGCATGAATGTAAATGAATCATCTGTATTCTTAAACAATGGTTTATCAAACAATCTCATTTTCTTTTCAACATCCTCTTTCTTTTTTACTTGTATATTATACAATTGTTCTCTATAGACCATTACCTGCATAAATGCCATAACTCTATCGAAATTTCCTTTGTCATTGTATTGAATAAGTTCCTCTAGAAATGGTTCAGACAATACAGTATTTAAACCTAATTGTTTTTGATCCCTAAGTTCTTCTAGCCATTCTTTAATCTTACCTTCTCCCCAAAGTTTGATTTCTCTATTCATATGACATCCTTTTCGTCTATTTACTGTAGAATTATTAACAATATCTTTAATGATGTCTGGTTGATCAGCAAGTAAATGGCTACAATGTTTGTTATTGAAGTAAGTAAATAAACCAGTATTTTGGTTTTCTACCATTGCTTTTGCATTATAGTAAATAAGCAACTTACGAACATTTTCATAAAACTCTTCAGCAGTTTTTGGTCTACCTGTGTACTCTGCTACAATGATATCTGAGTATGATTCAAAATCTTGAAAACGTTTATATATAAAACAAGAACCTAATGAATTAGTACCTGATTGATCATGATCATATGGGTCAATACCAGCTATGTACAAACCAAATGGTGCATCTTTAACTGGATGCTCCCATATAACTATTTTACCAGTAGGATCAGAGTTCTTTGGTAATGGAAATTCGGTTATATCTCCTGTCTTTTGTACATTCCAAATTATCTCTCCATTAACCAAAGTAAGTGTACCTACTTGTTTGTGATTCTGTAACTTGGTATTGGTTCTTATCCTTGCTAATTGTTTTTGTAATTCTTTTTTTGGGAATATATTACCAGATAATTCAGTAAATGCTTCTGCTGGGGATTCAGAGTGTTCTGCTACATATCTATCTATTTGTTGAGAACTAGTAGCTTCTTTTAATTCTTCTTCACGTAGATTTAAAATAAACTGTCTTGCTTTGTCATGAAGAGTATTACCATCCTCATCCATATACAATCGTTTACCAGTCTCATCACGTATATCCAAATTAGTGTGTTGAGGTATAAAGAAGCCACATTCCTTATTCTGGATACCATCGTCCCATATATTCTCAAAACCTATACAGTTATATGATTTGGGATTGTAAAATGCTTCACGTAATGTCATTACTGCAGGACCTTCATCACCACCAGTACCAAACATAATCATCAGACCAAAGGCAACACCATCTTGTTCTACAGATGGTCTAGCAATTTGCCATGCTGCTTTAAGTTCTGGGAAAGTACCTGCCTCTTCCCAAAGTATTAACATACCTGCTTTACCACGTACAGCATCTGGGTTATCTTTCAATGATACACCTATTATCTCTGATTTGTAACCAACTTCAATTTTATTACCAAAGTTATCAGTTACAATCATAGAAGCTCTACGACGCATGCTAGTGTTTACAGCTTGTCGTTTTTTACCCCATGCAGTGTTTTCATCTATAAAGTCCATGTAATCCCAGGCCTTAGTAAGAATACCATCATCTGTAAGATATTGTTTGTTTGATGCGTATACATAAGACTTAGAGCCAGGTATTAAAAAGAAATTACGGCAAAGCATAGAACCACCTTTATACGAGTAACCTTTACGTCTAGCTTTTGCTACACATAAGTGTTTACCTTGATCTTGTGCAATTTCAATAGCTTGAAAATAGTAATAGTCATAATCATAAAAATCAGGAAATGCTAACTCTCTAACTTTTATTAGCTCTTCTTGACCTTGTTTATTCTTTTTATTTTTGTATACAATTCTTTGAATTGGACAGTAGTTCAAATAAAAATAGTTATACCCAGTGATGTAATCTCCATCATCTGCAGTATAACCATTGATGCATCTATCCATTTCTGTTTCCCAAAAATTGAAATACTCTGATGTACCTTTAGGGTAATTACAATAAGAGCCCGACTCTATATAAGCAAGAGCCGAGCGTCTAAATTTATCACTATTTTTGATTCTCTTTGTGAAATCAATCATAAATTACTTTCTTCGTTTAAACAGGTTCTTAATTTTCTGCCATAAACTAGTTTTAGTAGTTTGATTATTTTCTGGTTTTTCATCGATATGTGATATAGCATAAGCAGCAGCTTCAGCTAAATCTCTTTCTTGCTCTGCTTTCATATTGTTATATACTTCAGTAAAATCAAAAATAATCATTGTTGGTTTAGTATTCTTTTTACTAGTTTTAGTCTTAGCCATAATTGCAATTTCTTTAAGCCCTTAACGGGCAGGTTTTTATAATGTCTTTTATTGTGTCGTATTTTCTACAACTTCTTTTTTACCAATTCAAATGGGTTCATTTCTCCACCGCCTCTAACTTTGCTATTCTTAATCTCTTCTGCTCTTACTTGAGATTTAAGTTTCACAATTGATTCTATTACTCCAGCCATATTCTTAGCACCATCTGTAAGCTTTTTAATAGAATCTAAATCCATTTCGTCATCTTTAGATAAGTGATAGTATTTAGCAGCACCTTCAAGTTTTAATAGTAATCCATCTAACATATACTCAAGTAAGGAGTATGTTCTACTTTTCCAACTATCTTCTGCTTGTATTACTATTTCTGGTAATTCATAGTTTTCATTTCCAAATAGTTCTTTCTTTAATGTAGGTTCTATTAGATCTCTCTCCATAGTTTCTACATAAGGAGAATCGTATTTGTTTTTAAGTACTATGTACCATAAATATTTCGTTGCTAAATCTTTATCTTTGAATGAATCCCAAAGTTTTTTGAATGGTGGGATAGCCAACATATCTGGATGTATGACTACTTGTCCACCAACTATATCTGCTAAATTCATTTTTAGGCTTCCTTAACACAAGCTTCGCAACAATCGCAACCCTTCATATTACGATTTTGATCGTATTCTTTATTCAATTTATAATTATTATAAAAATCTTCATTTCTCATAATAACAAAATCTCTAACTTTATCCTTCATTGTTAACAATGAGCTGCTACCTGTATAAATATACGTATTCATATTAATCTAAATTTATTTTAATGTATCTGTTTTTATAATGTCTATTCAATGCATCTACTGCTTCTTGTTTAGTATAAAATGCATTAACATACTCTGGATTTTTACTGTACTGATTGATTATCTCCTTCAGTTGCTCCGCTTTCTCGTCCCTGTTCTGCATTCTCATTTTCTTCTTTTTTATCAGTTGAACCAAATCCACCACCACGATCTTCACCTGATAATTCCTCTACGATTACAGGCTCCATCTTCGGATAAGGCATTACTACTAACTGAGCAATCTTTTCACCAGGTTGATAAATCGTAGGAAGAGCATCTGTAGTAATCTTAAACTTAACAAGAATCTCACCTTTATAACCACAATCTATAACAGCTACAGCATTACACATTGACATAGACTTCTGAGAAACTGATGATCTCATAAAGATCAAACCCACATGACCTTCAGGAATCTCTACTGACAAACCTGTATGATATACTAATACTAACTTACCGCTCTTATCAAATTCCTGAGTAAAGGAAATTGCTGTTAAATCTAAACCAGCATCATTAGGGTTAGCATAACTAGGTAATACTGCGTCTTCTTGTAATTTCTTAAATTTTAATTCCATATTATTTTCTTACTATATTGTGTCCTAATATTATTTCTGTTGCTTGTGCTGCTAAATTTGCAGCATAATCTTCAAGGAATTGACTACGATTTGTGTCTTGTAAGATCTGCCTCAGATACAGTAGTATCACTTGTTGATTCAGTAGTATCTTGTCCAGTTTTTCTTCTGTGTTCATTCCTTTTTTGAATTCTTGCATTCCTAGTACCATAATTAGCATTGTATTTAGCAGTACACCATTCTAGATTCAATAATTTGTTATTAGTTTTATCTTCATCTATATGGTTTACCTGTTCTCCAATACATTCTGAAAATGTTGATAATACTAATCTATGTACTTTTACTTTGTAATTCCTTTTATTCTTTTGTAATGATACAGTTAGATATCCGTTGTGATCTAGCCGTTGAACTAGAATTTTTCCAATCGTTTTATGTAGACGTCCGTTAGAATGTTCTATTATTCTATCTTTTGATCGTACTTTACCAAAATTAGATACTTCATAATCTGGAAAATTGTATGCGGTTCTCCATATTTCTACGGTCATATCCTTCATAGAGTGCTTAGAAAGATATAGAAGAGCAATGCTATTCCAACATACTTGCGCAAGATGGTGGCAACCTGTTTCTGGATCTATTTCATTTCCTTTTTCGAATTCCCACAGATGACGCAACAAAGCCGCTTTGTATCTTTGATAACCGTTCTCTAAATTCTGCCATGTATTTTCTCCATACTTCTTAGCTCCTTCTGTATATACTCTGGCAATATCTTCGAGACAATCAAGAGGCATTAATTCCCATCTTGTTTTGTCATCTTTCTTGTCATTCTTTTTTCCTTCCTTTTGCATTCTATAAAATCTTCAAGTTGTTCCACACACCAAGTAACTAAATAAGCATATTGTTCATTTCCTTCATTATATCCTTCTGCATTCATTGATAAATAATCATATACAGCTCTAGAATATTTCTCTCTGACCAAGAACGTAGCTCCCATTACACTACTTAGTTTGGGACGATCTCTTTCTGGTTCATCATTTCTAAGTTCTTTGGTAGTAAGAAAGAAATCAAAAAAATCACAAGCATCTTCCCAATCATCCAGAGTAGTAACATAAAGATTTACAGGATATAGATTTTGATATAAAAAAGCTTTAGTTGTTTTGTTTTTCATTCTCTCTGGTTTTTTCATACTTTCTTTTTGGTTTGATTTTGAATAAATACCCAAACATTATTGTTTTAGTATCTTCATCATTTGAAATAACTCTATTTGCAAATTTAAACGGGTGATTACAAATTACTTCTACTACTTGATGTGGAATATTATATTTATTTGCTAATTGTATATAGATATTAGAAGTTTTTTCCTTTTGAATCATATACTATTCTATAGTATTTATTTTTAAGCAAACCATCGATTGTAAATGATTCTACGTCTATTGTAGAAGGTCTAATTATATTTATCACACTAAACACATCCTTTGTGTCGTTGTTCATCATAACGTGTTCTACTACTTCTAACTTAAGAGCTTTTTCTTCCTTTTTACTATATGGTTTGATAGGTTCTAAAATTATATATCTATCTTTTTCTTTTACTTTGATGTTCGTGGTTTCTACAAACATAGAAGAATTTCCAAAGTGAAGAGTATACTTATTAAATGGTAATTCTTTTCTCATTAATTTATTCCACCAACATTTTAGTAAACCATATTTCTTATAGATAATAATGGAACCTGTTTTTATATCTAAACATTTCATTTTATTCTCAGTATTATCGTTAGTTGCAAACGATCTCCAATAACAACTGGTATCAGAGCCTTATTTACGCTAAGTTCGTCTTCAGCAGGTCCAGCTATCAAAATGCCCTTCTCTTTGAAAGACTTAATGTATCTACTTAGGTTATCCTTAGTAATACCTAAATTCTCAATGATATATTTTCTATTATATCTGTTTGCTACATTCTTATTTGTATTAGGTTCCTTAACGTATTCCATATCCATTTTAATAAGTGTAGCCATTAATTCAAGTTCCCTATCAGTTAACCTAAGTATTCCATTAAGCGCTTGTAAAAACTCTGGTATCAATTCTTCATTTGATACGGTTTTTACTAGTTTATTCATTTATGATTGCCTCGAGTTTATTTAACAATTTCATCATATTGAAATATACAGTATCATGCTCTACTTTCACACAAGTTTGAATTTTACCTTCCTGATACTTTTTCTCAATATTGTTCTTACGTTGATTGTAAGTATTCTTCAATTGAGCAATAATAGTACGAATCTGTTTGATTTTCTTCTCATCATTAGATTCAACAGTAACATTTTCAATTGGCTCAACTAAACCACTTTTAGCATATTCCTCAATCATATCACATGATACAGCTACGTTTACTTGGGAATAATAATTTTGTGAGTCAGAAGATTTCTCATCAGAGAACGTATACATATCCTTATCCAAAGTAAGGATATCACCTGATTTTAATACACCAAAAGGTTTAATAACTTTATATTCTGTAATCATAATTATTTAATGATATTTATTATTTGTTTCATTTTATCTTCTCCAATTTTTCTTGAAGAAATCGTAGTTTCTATACCTAATCCTGAACAAGGATCTTTCCAAGCTTTACATACTTTGCAGTATTCTTTGCTTTTCCGTTTAGCATCAAATGGGCATTTTTCCCTGACTGTTGTAATAGTAACTCGGTAATCTGACATAGTATTTATTTTTTAATAGTTCCAAGTGCTAATTTAATCCACTTGTTTACGTCAAAATCAGGATCTTTTTCAGATATGATTCTGCAATTGTTTGAAGAATCACATACTTCGTATTGTTTGGGTTAGGTTACTAAACCCATGAGACTAATTGCTTCATTCTTAGATAATGTTAATTCTGTAGCATTTTTCATAGAAGGATTATTAACGTCTTCTGGAACAAATACCTTAACTGTACCATCATCTTGTATTTGAATGAACTTTGAGTACTCACCCAACATGTTATTTATCATTTCTTTAATCATATTCACATAACGCAAATATTCAAAAAAAGTTGCAAATTTTATACAATAAAAAAGGGGTTAACTTTATGCTAACCCCTAGTACATCCAACTACAACCACGATTAATTAAGACTACGCTTAGTCTTTAAAATATTTTTCTCCTTTTACAAAGGCTACTACATTATAAGGATTTACTAATTGACTATCTTTAAACAAATCAAAATCAATCGATGCTTTCCTAGGATATGCTACCACATCACCTACTTCAGGATGATTGTTCTCATCTTGCCACTGATATCCAGATGGCAGACGTAATACAATACCTTTTCTGAACGTAGTTAATACCTTTTCTTTAACTGTTTCGGTATCATTGATATCATAACCATTTTCGTCCTTTTTACCAGTCTCTACTGGCTTAATAATTTCTTTCTCTACGTATTCATCCTCTAAGGGCTTAACTATCATATCCTTAGTAGGGATATACACTAAACCGTCTATAACGGTCTTTAATATGTCCTGTTGATTTTCCATACTGGCTAAACGTACTTAATTAATTTTTGTTCTATTACTCTGAAATTTTTCTTAGAATGTGACCACCAGCACTACAACAAATACCTTGTGCAACATTATTTAGACACCCACTAAAGTTTTCAAATTGTCTAAAATAACACCCTCTGCATCCATCATATGCTCTGATTATTTTAAAATCATCACCATTTATGTTAACAACTCCTTGTCTAATCATTTCTAAGTATCTTGGCTCATTCATCATGATATAGTTTGATAATATTATATTATATACTGCAGTTATCTAGAGTAAGAGTAATGGTTTATATTACTACTAATTGCATTTTAAACTACTACTATATCCTACTCTGGATGTAGGAACGTATTATAATCTAATTTTGTTCCATTTTCTTTAATAATAAATTTTTATTTTAGAGTAAAGCTATCATGAGTACCATTTTTATTCTTACAGAATAACTCACAATTTACCAAGTACTCATCCATAAAATCATTTTCTGAATCTATTTCAATATCTACTTCTATGAGATCACCGTTTTCGTATATTTTTTGATAAGTTCTATAGTTCCAATTACCATTCCAATGGTCTTTTATCTTAATAAAACCATGTTCTTCTAGCCATTCACAACGTGTCATTTTAACATTATTTATGATTATTTAACATATCTACGAGAGTTTCGTAGACAATTCATTAACCTGTTGCCTTAATTCATTTACAAATCTAGTAGCTCCTTTAGGTCCTGTATACCCTAAACCTGGTATTTTATACACGTGATCACCAATATTATGTATACCATACACATTATTATCCTTACTTAGGATAGTTTCTACCTCTTTAACTGTTAATTCTTTTAACATAATTTAACTATTTTTAACGTATCTTATAACCTAAAAGTGTTAATAATTCATAAAATTTGTTAATATCCCTAAAGTAAAGTGAATATGAAATCATCATATGAGCCATACCTTCCTCCATAGGATTCATTAACCTAAGATCTGATACTTTCAAAGCTTTAGTACCATCAGCGCAATCCCATTCACTTACTCTAGCTCTTAATAGCTCAAAGTCACTAAATTCATAATAGAGTTGATTATCTTTAATTTCAAATCCTTTATCTTTTAATTCTTGTTCAAATATCATATTGCTGTTATTTAAATTCTAATTAGAGAACGAAAATGAATAATAAGTGTTGTAAAAATTTTTTATAAAAAATATTTTTGGGGGTATTAGTGAGAACGGGAACCAAAATAAAATATTATAAAAAATTTTGATAGTGTGCAATTGAGAGTGAGGACCAGTACAATATCAAGTCCCCTCTCCTAACAAGTAGGGGAAATCCCCCGTCAAAGAGTTAATGTGTCAATGGAACCTTATGGTGTATAGGTAACCGTAAAATGCTATGGATTTGTCTATCAAGGATAAAGACGTAAAGAACTACGAACTTACGAAAGTAGAGGTAAAAACCTCCAAAGACGGCAAAGCACGCTATGCAGTGTGCGAGTTCAGACAAGCAGGTCTAAGAAAGGTGCTGCAAGAGCAAACTAGACCTGTTGTGATGCAGTTAATGGCTGCATATGGTAGTACTAAGGAACATGAAGATGAATACTTCAAGGCAATAGAGGAAACTATTGGTGAAGTTTTTCCCATCTGTCGTGTTGAAGTAACAGGCTTTCCTGACTTTATTCGTAAGGACAATGATGGTAAAATCATCACTGAGACTAAGGAAAGAGACGGTAAGCAAGTAAAAGTAGCTTCCATCTATAACTCTGTCTTCATCTATACACTGTGTACTGACGAAGGCGAATGTATCAAGTCTGATGCAAGTCTTATCAAGCGTGGTGAGAACTTGTACAACAATTCTCAGCGCATTGTTGATTATGTTGAGTATGATACTAAGCGTAAAGCAGCTAAGGCAGCTAAAGAAGCAGCTAAGGCAGCTGAGGAGAAGAAGTCTAATCCGTTGTTGGAGGGTGAAATAGTGGATGACGATGAGTTGTAATAGTAAATGGGAGGAATGGAAACACCATCCCCTCCCCTTTTTCACAACAAACTCATTAGTAATTTATATAATATATAGCGAAATTCAAAAAACTAATAACTTTCCAAGACATTTTTGATTATTAATCAATAAAATTATATATTATGATAGCAGTAGTGAAGTGCTATAAGCACAACATAAAACCATTAGTAATAGAGGTGTTTGAAGGTCATGATGAACAAACACAAAAAGATGCTAATGAGTTAGCATCTATCCTAAGTAGGAAGAATGAGTATGAGTATAAAGTACTCATTGATCTTTCTTGTGTTGCTGTTGTACAAAATAAATCAAACACATAAAATCAGATGGAAATGAGTAACGGAACAAAAGCAACAATAGGATTTTACATAATGACATGTTTATACCTATTATCAATAGGATTAGATCCAAAAGCGAAATTCTCAGCAATATTAGATATGATATTCGAATGGTCATTAGCTTATTGGATATTTATTGGAATATGTTACTTAATAATAAACTCATTTAATAAATAATATCATGAGCAAAAGAAAATATCACAAATCAAATTGTGATGCCACAGTTAGAGCAATAGTAGAAGATGCACTAGGACGTAAAGTTATCCTAGTTGGAAGGCACGCTTTCGAGTGGTCTATTATTCTCGAAAAAGAAGGAAAATTAGTAATAACTACCTTTCCTAATAGAGAAAAAGCAGTAGATACATTTAACAATAAATATAGAAGAAAATGAAAGCACTCAATTACATTCTATTTGGTATACTATTGTTAGTATTATTATTTTATATAGTAATGACAATAAGTCAGCCACGTTACGCAGTAATTAACATATTACTGTACATAATACCAACTCTAATTGGTATCTATTTTGGTGTTAAGGTTATTAAACATGAATAACAAACCACCCAGTGTATGAAGTGATACACAACTCTCTTTTTAATTTAATATAATGCAGCCAAAGTTAGTGACAAGCCTAATTGAAAAATGCAGAGTCTATTAAAATTTCAATATATGAGAAAGGTAATATCATTCATTTGGTTAGTATTAAGAATACTTATCTATATGATAATATTATTAATACTGTTGGACGATCCCATCCTATATCCAATATGTGTAATATTATTTACATATATTGAATTTAAGGATAAAGTAAATGTTAGTGTTTTTCATGGTATTATAGATGAAGTTAGAAAAGAATTAAAGCAGTAACATTCTTTTGGTTAAAATGTAAGACACATATCTGTTGTGAAACACGTGTGTGTCATTTAAAAGATTTTTATAAACAATTATTATAGCCTTCTAAAGACAACGAAGTCATGACAGAACTGTTGTATGCCTATTGTGAAATACGCATACAATTCCCTAGAGTAAAAGACAACCTCATCGTAGCTAATTATTATACTTCATTTAATTAATACATAAATTAGCGGGTTTTAGGGTCTAGTAGGTTTAAATTGCCGGGCTGAACGAATGCTAACGGCTACCGAAGCTAATGTCTTTAAATCTGAATCATTAATACTTAATAATATGATAAGAATAATAATTCAGAGAAAGAAGAGTCGTAGTATATCTCTATATAAGAGAATTGTGACTCTTAAAAAAGAGCTTAATTTAAGTTGGCTTGATGCAATTAAGTTAGCTTATAAATTAAGTAAAGGATACGGTGTAGTAATCAATACTGCTATCGCATCCAAGCAACAGTGCATGTATTCATACATGGACAATCTTCATAATCAATTATATCGTTTATTCGATACTAATTGGAAACAAGATGTAGAAACTGTTGCTATACAAATACCCAAAAAAGACTTTGACCTATTTAAATTAGGTGGAGGATATAGGGTATATATTGCAACAAAACCCGGTTATATAGATCACTTCTTACAGATCTATCCATAATCAGGTAAGGGAGATTTATTTCTCCCTTTTAAAAAGAAAAACTTGTTGAATTATAGAACTCTATTCATGTATCTGTTGTGAAACACATACTGATTAAATTGAAATCCTAAGTAGATACATGTAACAGCTTGGCGGCGCTAGTGGCTTATGGTCTACTTAGGATTATTTATGAAAACTATTAACATTAAATATAATCAATATGGCAACAAAAATTAAATTCAATTTTAAAAAAGCGAAATTTAAAATAGCTTGGTTGAAAGCATTAAAGGTAATTTTTGGTCTTGAATTACAAACAGCTAAAATTGCTGTAGATTCTGGAGAATTTTACTACACACTCAAAGATAATGAAACTTATGAAGCTATTTGTATTAAAGTAGCAGAAGTATGTGGAACTATAGGTGAATCCTTTTTCTCAGAAGAAGAAATCAAAAATGTGATGTCTATTGTAGAACCACAAATAGAATCACAAAGTACAAAAAATATAAATACTACAAATAATTCTCGTAATATACAAGAAATTACTCCAAATGTAGTAAAAGTGGGTTCAGTATATATTCTTACTGAAGAAGAATACAACCATCTTTGTAAATGTCGTGGTTTATTAATGGATATGTTAGGTACATATAAACAATTTCTACAAGCTTATGAATCCTTTAAATAAATCTTCATTAAAATGTCTTTTATATGTGTTACTACTATTGGCAGTAATAGTTGGGGGTATTTACACCATAGCTACTATAGGAGAACTAATAACAGTCTCATTAGGTATGGGTGTTATACTAGGTTTGTTATTTATTTTAATTAATAAAGAATCTCAGAAAATAGAAGAGTATTTATACGAAGAAGAACAGAAACAACAAGACTAAAAGAGGCAATATTGCACAGTTTTATTAATAAATCAATTATTTCTATGAACAAGTTTCGAGACGTAGCCATTGGGCTACTTTGCATCGTACTATTAGGAGGAATCCTGTGGTATGGGTACGATAAGTACCATGGTACAGAAGCTCAAAAAGCTTCAGAATCAACTAAAAATGAGGTTATTATTCCTACTTTGGAAGAAAGACTTAACGACTGGAATGTTGAAAAGCATGACATGGAATTATACGATTTGTGTATGGAACTTCCAGAACAAATCGTACGTACTATTCTTAATAGAATAGGTACAACTGCAACGTATGAAGAGATTGCTGAAGAGTATCTCCGTAATACAAACTATTATATTAGTATGCAGTTAAAAGAAGTTATGCCGGGAATAACAGGTCCAGATGCTAAGAATGCTAAAGTGGAAATAAAGACTGAAGTAAATAGGCCAGAAAAAGAAAGTGAGAAAGCTGTCAAAGTACCAATTACGGTAATAGATAGTATTAAATGATCATGATTGCAATAACTTTTTTGAATTTCTGACTTATAATTCATTTATATGCATTGCTTGTGAAGGTAGTGCATATTTTTATTATTAGATCATCAGAAGATGACAAGCATGTGGGGCGTAAGTAATTATATAGACATTTATATTTATTAAATACGACATATAAATATATTTGGACATTCGTATTTATATAATTATGATCGTGCGGACGTTAAAATCATGCCGTTAATAAGAATTGTACTGGCAATACAATTCTG
>ERZ827101.208-NODE-208-length-96848-cov-11.489880_pt1 | contig 96848 bp, 81 predicted proteins | sample MGYA00519869_ERZ827101 | MGnify/ENA primary metagenome ERZ827101 (study PRJEB31778, sample SAMEA3449256) | human gut metagenome | biome: human gut; feature: human-associated habitat; material: faeces | place: United Kingdom | collected 2010/2012 ...
CCAGATATTGAATTTTCAAGGTGCATAGCTAAAATTTATGTGCGAAGTTTGAGTTTTATAATTAAAAAAGAGAATGAAGGAAAAAGTAGGAAACAAGCCAAAATAGCCGGTTTAAATAAGTTTTTGCAAATCTATTATGCAAGAGTGATGGAAATATATAAGAATATAGCATAGTTGCATAAGAAAAAAGCCTGAATAATCAGGCCTATTTCTTATGCAAAAAAATCAAAAATTGTGTTGACATCTCTTAACAGGTCTAAAAAGTCCGCCCATTGTCTCCGGTGTGCCGGACATGTACCCGTTGGATTGTCCAAACGTGGAAGAGACGCTATCTTATATCTCTTTATAGTCTACATCCACGGCTTCCGCTTCCTGCTTCATCATCTTTGCCGCATGCACGGCGCGGTTTGCCACCCACAGATCCGAGATACCGTCATAGATCAGGGCAATTCCGATAAACTGCAGTGCCAGCTTTACCATGCCGAACGCATTCACGATACAGAGCACACCGAACACCAGGCTGACCGCTGCAATGATTAACATGCTCCACCATTTTCCATAGCCGTTGCGCTTTGTCTCCACCGCAAGCTTCAGATCCTGGATTCCATGTACGCAGAGGATCACGCCGATCACAATCGGGATCAGGCTCACAATGCTCTCCGGGCGCAGGAAAATCCAGATTCCGATTAACAATACAATCAGTCCCAATGCTCCCGCAAACGGATGAATACTGCGGTTCATAAAATAGGATGCGATGTCGACGCCTCCCATAATGATCAATCCAACGGCAAGGATTTTACAGAATACATCGATCGTCTCAGCCGGCCATACCAGAAGCACAATGCCAAGTGCAATGCAAAGCAGCGCCGAGACTATGATGTCTGCCTTGATCCGCTTTAATGTTTCTTTCATATTACATACCTCTCTGTCACTTTTTCTGCATTATACTCTATTCAATCCACAGTTTCAAGAAACAATGCGGTGGCTTTGTCTATTCCCATTCAGCCCGGTCTGTCCCGCTTGACTTTTTTTCACAATTCCACTAGACTATGGGCACAATGAATCATATGTCCCGCCGCAGTGCAATCCACGCGGAGCGTTTTTCCTTCACAGGACATATTTTCCGGAAAGAAACAAAGGAGTGAATATTTTATGGGAAAAGAAGTAAAGACGAATGCTATGCGCATTCTTGATAAAAATAAGATTCCGTACGAAATTTTAAATTATGAGTGTGGAGAATTTATCGACGGACTGCACACCGCCGAGGCGACCGGCGCCCCGGTGGAACAGTCCTTCAAGACTCTGGTGATGCAGGGAAAAAGCAGGCAATACTATGTGTTCGTCATCCCCATTGCGGACGAGGTGGACTTAAAAGCCGCCGCCAGAGCCGTCGGCGAAAAATCCGTGGAGATGATTCACGTCAAAGACATCACTGCCATCACGGGTTATGTCCGCGGCGGCTGCTCTCCTCTGGGCATGAAAAAGCAGTTCCCGACCATCGTGCACGAGAGCGCGGCGGCTTTTGACAAGATCTACATCAGCGGCGGACGCATCGGCACCTCCATCACGGTCAATCCGGATTCCCTGCTTACCGTGGTGCGCGGCCAGTATGCCGACGTCATCCGGCATGAGTAAGTTCTTCTTCCATCTCCTCTAAGATGTGGAGCAGATCACGTATCTGCCTTGGATTTCACTTCTACGGTCTTCTGTGCAATATCGGTCGTTCCCTCGGCACCTTCGTTCGTTGCCGTTGCAATTCCCTCCATCGCATCCAGCACGCCATCAATCGATGCCAGAAGCTCCTCGGATGTCGCGCTGAAATCGCTGATCAGTGCATCGATCTTTCCGGCATCCTGGTTATAAGCGTCTGCCGCCTCATCAAACATATCATAGCTCGCCACCACATCATTTCCAACAAAGGCAAGCAGCTGCTCCGCATCAGAAGAAAGCTGTGCCACAGAAGATGTAACTTCCTCCGTCACCTTCTGTATCTGGGCAACCTGAAAAGATCTGCTCAGTGAAAACGCCATATACAGACAGACCGCCATGACAATCACAATCAGCAGACTGCCCGTTCCGATAATCGCGATCAGTGCCGTTTTTACATTCTCCCGCATTGCCTGCGTTTCTTTCTCGACAGTCTCATCGATATAGTCAATATAGTTTCCCGTTCCGACAACCCAGCCAAACGGCTCAAATGCCCTGCTGTAGGATCTCTTCGGAGAAGATTCCGTCTCACCTTCTTTCGGGAATACATAATCCGTATATCCGCCGTCCGGTTCCTGCCCGACGCGGATAATCTCTTTTACCATCTGGTAACCATCCGCATCCTTCGTCTCCATGCGGTTCGTCCCTTCCGTCGCGCTTCCAAGCAGAACCACATTCTCTCCATCATAGGTATCTGCCCAGAAGTATCCGCCGTTCCCGTACCTGAGTTCCCGCAGCAGATCTGCACCGCGTGTTTCCGCTTCCTCATAGGAATAATCATCTTCTAACGTACACTCACATTTTTCATACCTATCCGACTCCTTCCTGTGCTTACTTCTTTTATTATCGTATATTCCCCACTAATCGTCTATATTTGTTAATAATTTAGCAATCTATTCATGTTTTTTGTCAATATTGCATATATGTAAAAACGCAGGACTCCTCTTTTACAATCACAGAAGTCTGTCTAAAGACATTCACCCGCAACGCAGTTACACTAAAGCCACAAACGGTGAGCGGCACATCAGACCGCCACTCATACAACCAGAGGGGAACCGGGTGGGGCCGGTTTCCACACTAAGAAAATGGAGGGACTTTACATGGCAAAGTACATCATGGCACTCGATGCCGGAACCACCAGCAACCGCTGCATACTTTTCAATGAGAAGGGTGAAATGTGCAGCGTTGCCCAGAAAGAATTTACACAGTATTTCCCGAAGCCGGGCTGGGTAGAGCACGACGCGGAGGAGATCTGGTCCACACAGCTTGAAGTTGCCAAGGAGGCAATGGCAAATGTGGGCGCGACTGCAGCCGATATCGGGGCAATCGGAATTACCAATCAGCGCGAGACCACCATCGTATGGGATAAGAACACCGGCGAACCGATTCATCACGCGATCGTATGGCAGTGCCGCCGTACTTCCGAATACTGCGATTCCTTAAAAGCCAAGGGACTGGTTGATACCTTCCGCCAGAAGACAGGACTGGTGATCGACGCCTACTTCTCCGGAACGAAATTAAAATGGCTGCTCGACAACGTTGAAGGCGCCAGAGAGAGAGCCGAGAGAGGCGAGCTGCTCTTCGGAACCGTGGAGACATGGCTGATCTGGAAACTGACACAGGGTCAGGTTCACGTAACTGATTACTCCAACGCTTCCAGAACCTTGATGTTCAACATCAATACCCTGGAGTGGGATGAAGATATTTTAAAAGAACTGAATATTCCAAAATGTATGCTGCCGGAACCGAAGCCATCCAGCTGCGTGTACGGCGAAGCAAACCCGGTATTCTTCGGAGGCCCGATTCCGATTGCCGGTGCTGCCGGTGACCAACAGGCCGCTCTGTTCGGTCAGACCTGTTTCACCGCCGGTGAGGCAAAAAATACTTACGGAACCGGCTGTTTCTTACTTATGAACACCGGCGAAAAACCTGTATTCTCCAAGAACGGACTGGTTACCACGATCGCATGGGGTCTCGACGGAAAAGTAAACTACGCACTCGAGGGTTCCATCTTTGTTGCAGGTGCCTCCATCCAGTGGCTTCGCGATGAGATGCGCTTCATCGATTCCTCTCCGGATTCCGAATACATGGCAAGAAAAGTCAAAGACACCAACGGCTGCTACGTCGTGCCTGCTTTCACCGGTCTTGGTGCCCCGTACTGGGATCAATACGCACGTGGAACTATCGTAGGCATTACCCGCGGTGTGAATAAATACCATATTATCCGTGCAACCTTAGAGTCTCTCGCTTACCAGGTTAATGATGTATTGGCTGCAATGAAAGCAGATTCCGGTATTGATCTTGCAGCATTAAAGGTAGACGGCGGAGCAAGCGCAAACAATCTGCTCATGCAGATGCAGGCGGACATCAGCAATGCTCCGGTCAACCGTCCGATGTGCGTGGAGACCACAGCCATGGGTGCTGCCTATCTCGCCGGACTGGCAGTCGGCTACTGGGCAAGCAAAGAGGATGTTCTTCAGAACTGGGCAATCGACCGCACCTTCACACCGGAGATCACCGACGAGGAGCGTAACAAGAAAGTCCGCATGTGGAAGAAAGCCGTTACTTATTCGTTCAACTGGGCGAAGGAAGACTAACACACAATTTCATATCTAAGAGGGGGTATTTATTATGACACCATATATTGCAGAGTTTGTCGGCACCATGATCCTCATCCTGTTAGGTGACGGTGTTGTTGCCAATGTCAACCTGAACAAATCCGGCATGAAAGGTGCCGGTGCAGTCCAGATCACACTTGCCTGGGGTCTTGCCGTACTGGTTCCCGCCTTTATCTTCGGCGCGGCATCCGGCGCAAGCTTTAACCCTGCATTGACCATCGCGCTTGCTGCTGACGGCAGTTTTGCATGGAGCATGGTACCGGGATATATTGTGGCACAGCTGGCTGGTGCTTTCTGCGGCGCATGCCTTGTATATCTGCTGTTCAAAGATCAGTTTGACGCAACAGAAGACGCGGCAACGAAGCGCGGCGTGTTCTGTACGGCACCTGCAGTGCGCAACATCCCGCGCAATATCTTAAGCGAGGCTGTCGGCACTTTTGTACTCGTATTTGCCATCAAGGGTCTGGCACAGGTTCCGGATCTGGCGGACGGCACCGGAAAATTTCTCGTATTCGCCATTATCGTATCTGTCGGTATGTCTCTGGGCGGTCTGACCGGATATGCAATCAATCCGGCAAGAGATCTGGGTCCTCGTCTTGCACATGCAGTACTTCCGATTCAGGGAAAAGGTTCCTCTGATTTCGGATACGGACTCGTTGTTCCGATCGTCGGACCGATCCTCGGCGCATTGGCTGCCGTACTGGTATATGGACTTATTTTTTAAAACTATAGATTGAATGTCAGAGAAGAGAGCCAGGCAGAAAACACATCAGAAATGATGTATGATCTGCATGGCTCTTTTAAGGAGGAAAAACTATGTATGATGTAGTGATCATTGGTGCCGGCGTCTCTGGAAGCGCCTGTGCACGTGAACTTTCCAGATACAATCTCTCCATTTGTGTTGTGGAAAAAGAGGAGGACGTCTGCTGCGGCACTTCCAAAGCCAACAGCGCCATCGTCCACTCCGGTATCGACTGTAAACCCGGAACCCTGATGTCAGAGATGAACGTCCGGGGAAATGAACTGATGGAACCGCTCTCCAAAGAGCTGGATTTTGAATTCCGCAGAAACGGTTCCCTGATCGTCTGCTTCTCCGAGGAGGACCGCCCGAAGCTGGAAGCCCTCTACGAGCAGGGCATTTCCAACAAAATCCCGGATATCCGGATCTTAGATGCACACGAAGTTCATGAGATGGAGCCGAACCTCTCCGAGGAAGTCGTCGCTGCCATCTACTGTCCGACCGGCGGCATTGTCTGCCCGTTCGGTTTGAACATTGCACTCGCAGAAAATGCTGCCACAAACGGCGTCGAATTCCGTTTTAACACAGAAGTGACAGACATCTGCCGCAAGGACGACGGCTATCAACTCTCCACCAACCGCGGTTACATCCTGACCCGCTGCGTGGTAAACGCTGCCGGTGTGTATGCAGATGTTTTTCACAACATGGTCAGCAGCAAGAAGATCCACATTACCCCGCGCCGCGGCGAATACTGCCTGCTCGACAAAACAACCGGCGGTCTGGTCGACAAGACCATCTTCCAGCTTCCGGGCAAATACGGCAAGGGCATTCTTGTAACCCCGACGGTTCACGGCAATACGCTGATCGGCCCTACCGCAGACGATCACGACGATAAGGAGGCAACCAACACCACCCGCCAGGGACTTGACCATGTCTGCAGCGCAGCAAGACGCTCCGTGCCTTCCGTTCCGGTCCGTCAGGTAATCACGTCCTTCGCCGGAAACCGCGCCCATGAGGACAACCATGAATTCATTATTGAAGAGTTGGCGGATGCTCCACACTTTGTCGACTGCTCCGGCATCGAATCTCCGGGACTCACCAGTTCCCCGGCGATCGGCGAGCGCGTAGCGCAGATTGTATCCGGACTGCTTCACGCACAGAAAAACCCGGCATGGAACGGCAGCCGAAAGGGCGTTCTCAATCCGAAAACACTCTCCGAGGAAGATTATGCGGCGCTTATCCGCGAAAATCCAGCTTACGGAAATATTATCTGCCGCTGTGAGATGATTACCGAGGGAGAAATCTTAGACGCCATTCACCGTCCGCTTGGCGCACGGTCATTAGACGGCGTCAAGCGCCGTACCCGTGCAGGCATGGGACGCTGCCAGGCAGGTTTCTGCTCGCCGCGCACCATGGAAATCCTGGCGCGTGAGCTTGGTATCTCCCAGCTTGAAATCACGAAAAACGGCGGCTCATCCAACATGGTCGTCGGTCTGAGCAAAGACAGAACCTGAAGGAAAAAGGAGGATTATTATGACTTCATATGATATTGTGATCGTCGGCGGAGGTCCCGCCGGTCTTGCGGCAGCCGTTTCCGCCAAAAATAACGGCATCGACCGGATCCTGATTCTCGAGCGCGACCGCGAACTCGGCGGCATCTTAAATCAGTGCATCCACAACGGTTTCGGTCTTCACACCTTTAAGGAGGAGCTGACCGGCCCGGAATATGCCAGACGCTTTATCAATCAGGCTCTCGATCTGAACATCGAATACCGTCTGAACACGATGGTGATGGATATTTCTCTGGCAGAAGGCTCTTCCGATAAGATCGTGACGGCTATGAACCGCACCGACGGGCTGTTCCACATTAACGCAAAGACCGTGATTCTTGCCATGGGCTGCCGCGAGCGTTCCCGCGGAGCTTTAAATATCCCGGGCTACCGTCCTGCAGGCATCTACTCTGCCGGAACCGCGCAGCGCCTGGTGAACATCGAGGGCTTTATGCCGGGACGCAAGGTTGTGATCCTCGGCTCCGGAGACATCGGCCTCATCATGGCACGCCGTATGACCTTAGAGGGCGCCGAAGTCAAAGTCGTCGCCGAGCTGATGCCTTATTCCGGCGGTCTGAAACGAAACATTGTACAGTGTCTGGACGATTTCGGTATTCCGTTAAAGCTGAGCCATACTGTCGTTGACATCCGCGGCAAAGAGCGCGTGGAGGGAATCACACTGGCACAGGTGGATGAACACAACAAGCCGATTCCCGGCACGGAGGAAGACTACGAATGCGACACACTGCTGCTCTCCTGCGGTCTGATTCCGGAAAATGAGATTTCCCGCTCTATGGGCGTCGAGCTAAATCCGGTCACCTCCGGTCCTTCTGTCAACGAAAGCCTTGAGACAAATATTCCGGGCGTTTTCGCCTGCGGTAATGTTCTTCACGTTCATGATCTCGTGGATTATGTATCCGAGGAAGCCGGCGTTGCCGGAAAGAACGCCGCAAAATATATCAAGTGCGGGGGCGATCATGCTGATTCCGGCAAAGAGATCCCCATCGTCGCAACCGACGGCGTCCGCTATACCGTTCCAAAAACGCTGCATGTCGCCAATATGGACGACGAGCTGACCGTGCGTTTCCGCGTCGGCGGTGTATACAAGAACTGTTATATTTCCACCTACTTAAACGACCAGCGGATCATCTGCCGCAAGCGTCCTGTCATGGCTCCCGGCGAGATGGAGCAGGTAAAACTGCAGAAGTCCGTTCTGGAAGCAATGAGTGACCTGGATCACATTACCATCAAAATAGAAGAGGAGGCGTAACACATGGAAACAAGAAATCTTACATGCATCGGCTGCCCGCTGGGCTGTGCCATCACAGTTACCATGGATGGCGGAAATGTTGTCTCCATCACCGGAAATACCTGCAAGCGCGGCTCTGACTATGCCGCAAAGGAAGTCACACATCCGACGCGCATCGTCACAAGCACCGTCTGTGTCCGCGGCGGCTCCATCCCGATGGTATCCGTCAAGACCGCACAGGATATTCCCAAAGAAAAGATCTTCGAGATCATGAAATATATCAACGCGCTGACGGTGACGGCTCCGGTACACATCGGAGATGTCCTGCTGAAAGATATTGCAGGAACCGGCGTCGACCTGATCGCCACCAAAGAAGTTCTCTCTTAGAACCGCAGATGCAGCTGCAAAAGTAAAAAAGTGCCGGTAAGCCAGACCAGCTTACCGGTACTTTTTAATTTTGTCAGAATAGCATTACAATACTGCGGTGCGCGGGAGCAATACGGCAAGCCCCGCGTCCGGTTTTGCAATCGCCCGCATCATAAACTGCACATTCCGCTTTACCTGTTCCCCCGATAACGTTTTTCTGTAATATACAAAATCAATCATATAGTAGCAGATGGATGTGGAAAGAAAGCTCGTCACCGCCTCCAGTTCCTCGGGATGCTTTTCAAACATGCCCGGATTCTCGCCAAGCAGCAGACGGCGCACCTGCGCATCCAACGCCATGCGTACACCACGCACGATCATCGGCCACGCGAGCTCGTTCGCCAGCTTCTCATAAAAGCTGCGCTCCCTCTGCAGCACCTCCATCAGATCGCATGCCCACTTTTCCATACTGTCATACTGTCCCTGCAGCTGATCCTTAAAGTCATTACAGCCGATCCACTCCAGCACATCATAAATATCCTTAAAATGATAATAAAAACTCTGGCGGCTCATCCCCGTTGCCTCCATGATGTCCCCGATCGTAATTTTGGATATCTCCTTGCGCTTCATCAGCTGCCTGACACAATCCGCAATTTTTTTCTTAGTTGAATAACACATACCCGTACCCCCTTCTCCTGATACACTGTATCCGTTACATTTTCCACACTGCCTGGTTTGTCGTTGAAATCGCAATCGCTCCCGCATCCAGTGCCCGCATGACGTCCTCCTTCTCCGAGATCAGACCTCCTGCGATCACCGGTACTGCTGCCTGCCCTGCTATATGCTTTATGATTTTAGGCATAATGCCCGGCAGCACCTCGATTAGATCTGCAAACTCCATACCGTGGTGTTCCAGTCCTGCAATCGCCTTGGAATCAATCGCAAATATGCGAAATACCGTACAGAGATCCAGCTCCTTCGCATAGCGGATCATTTCCGGCTTTGTGGAAATAATACCGTCCGCCGCCGTCCCATACCGTATAAAACGCACCGCTTCCTCCCTGACCGCAAGCCCCCCGATCAGATCCAGATGTACAACGACAAACTTTCCGGCATCTTTTAACCGCTGCACGATATCCGGGATGGTAATCAACTCTCCATACAAAATGAATACCACGCGGATATCATTCTGTATACAGACCTCCACCCCCGTCTCGTCCTTCACCGCCGCGATAATCGGTCCGTCCACAATCGCGTCATAAAATTGCTGCTTCATCTTTTGTCTGCACTCCCCCCATTCTCCCCTGCCGCATCATGGCATTCCTGGCGCATCATTTCCATAATGATATTTCCCATAGCGGAAGTCAAAAAATCCCGCAAGCTGCACATTCTTTATTTCTTCATAGGGCGTAATTTCCTATGAAAAAAAGCACACCGACAGAGTAACATTTCTGTTATTCCCGGCCTGCTCTTTCACTCTTGGCTCACACTATAGAATTGTATGCAAAATACCGTGTAATTTCTTTCTGACATTATTATAACTATGTCAAAAAGGAAACGCAACCGAATTTCAGATTTTGCATTTGACAATTTCAGCGTTTTGTCAAAAAACTCACATCGGATTCTCAAGGTATTCCGCCAGCACCTGATATAACCGCTGCAGCTCTACCGGCTTTGCAAGATAGTCGTTCATTCCGGCTTCCTTACAGGCATCCATATCCTCGCGCGCATCCTTCGCGCTCATTGCGATAATCGGAATCATCTGCGCATCCTTGTGCGGCACCCGTCTGATCTGCCTTGCCGCCTCAAAGCCGTCCATCTTCGGCATCACAATATCCATCAGGATCGCATCGAAATAATGCGCTTCCTTCTCCATAAAAAGACGCACCCCGATTCCCGCCGGACATGCGTCTCTTATTGTATCTTTATGTATGCCTTCGTTTCGATATGACATATATGCCTTCGCTTCGGTATGCCTTAGCTTGTCATCTCTGTGCCGTCATAACGTGCCAGATCCATGATCTTCTGAAGCTCCGCTCCCTCAACCGGCGCCTCGCCCAGACTCTCATGCCTGCCATCCGGCAGGATCTGTCCCAATGCGCGCACTTCCTTCTCCGCCGTCATCTCAATCGTGTAGTAACCCGCTTTCTTCGTCTGCGGATTAAACGTAATATAGATACGATAGCAAAGCGGGGCTGCCAGTGCTTTCTCCGGCAGATCCACGCGGATCAGTGTCAGATCCTCCGCAATGTCAAGCGCCATAACCGAATAGTCTGCCTCTGTGTACGGATAGAGCTTCGGCTCCTTATACGTCTCGGCAAAAATCTGGTTCACGAACGCCTCGCGCTCCTCACAGAGCTTCTGGACAAACGTCTCTCCCTCTGCATACAGGCGCTTCGGCAGAACTCCAAACTCCACCTGCTTTTTCACAAACACGTTAAACTGCTGCGGTGTCATCTTCACCTGCCGCATCTGTGCCGCCTTCTGATCTGCCTCATGCAGCTTCCGTACAAGTTCGGTCTTTAATACAAGGTTATCCGAGAACGGATTGATGACCAGCCCGGTCAGCTCCAGTTCCGGCTTCACGACGATGTTGTTGCACGCCGGGAACGGCATGAAAAGAAGTGCCTGGCTCTTCGGCTCCTCCGGCATCTGCTCCTTGGAAGTATATGCCACAAAAAACTGCTCGCCCTTGTTGTTCTTGAGGAAACACGGGGTCGGCTGATCCGGCGCCTTAAGCATTGCCGGCACATACAGCTTGGTCGGACGAAGCAGGTTTAACACCGTGGTAAGGTTCTCCTTGGTGCGCTCCGCCGCATACTGCTTAATCGCTTCCTCTAATCTATCGTTGGTAATCTCCATTGTCATTTTCTCGTCCATCTTATAAGTATCCTTTCCTATGCTCCGATGTCGCTAAAATGAATTATATCATATCTTTCCCATAAAATGAACTGTTTTCTAATCCACAACAAAGACTGAGATATCCTGTGTCAGACGCTGTGCCGTCTGATCGCATCTGCCAACTTCATCTGTGACCGTATCCGCCTCGGATTTGACTTCCACGGTCTTTTGTGCAATATCTGTCGTTCCTTTTGCACCTTCGTTGGTTGCCGTTGCAATTCCCTCCATCGCATCCAGCACTCCATCGATTGATGCCAGCAGTTCCTCCGATGTCGCGCTGAAATCGCTGATCAGTGCATCAATCTTTCCTGCATCCTGGTTGTATGCATCAGCCACCGCATCGAACATGTCATAGCTTGCCACGACATCATTTCCCACAAATGCAAGCAGCTGCTCCGCATCGGAAGAAAGCTGTGCGACAGAAGTCGTAACTTCCTCCGTCACCTTCTGTATCTGGGTAACAGTCTGCTTGGACTGATCTGCAAGTCCGCCAATTTCTGTTGCCACAACGGCAAATCCTTTGCCTGCCTCCCCGGCGCGTGCTGCTTCAATCGAAGCATTTAACGCAAGCAGGTTTGTCTGGTTTGTAATCTCCATGATCGCCGATGATAACACTTCGATCTGCTGAACTACCTTTGCAGCCTCAAGTGCCTTTGTAAGGCTCTCCCGTATCTCATTATGGATCCGGCTCGCATGCTCACGCTGTTCTCTGGTATCGTTCTGTGCCTTTGATGCCCGCTCGTGTATATCTGCTGCCTGCTGTGCCCCATCCTGCGAACGATTTGCAATATTTTTTGCTGCCTCTTCAATCTCAAGAGACATGCTCTTAATCGTATCCGAGGATGCCGCGGTCTCCTCCATGCTTGCAGCAAGTTCCTCTGTCGTTGCGGAAACGTCCTCGATATTGCCGTTCAGCGTAATCACATTCGTCTTGACCGTATCGACGACCTCCCCGATTACATAACTCTCATTTTTCACTTCTCTGATAAGATCTCTGATCTGGCACTTCATATTCTCAAGGCGCTCGCCGAGAATACCAAAGTCGTCCCTGCGGTTCTCAAGCTGTACCGGCAGCGGCTGCGAAAAATCACCCTTTGTAATATAACCGATGTACGTGAGTGCAACCTGAAATGATTTGCTCAGTGAAAACGCCATATAAAGACAGACCGCCATAACAATCACAACCAGAAAACTTCCCATTCCGATAATCGCAAGCAGTGCACTTTTTACATTCTCCTTCATTGCCTGTGTCTCTTTGGCAACAGTCTCATCAATATAATCGATATAATTGCCCGTTCCAACAACCCATCCAAACGGCTCAAATGCCCTGCTGTAGGAGCGCTTCGGAGAGGACTCCGTCTCCCCTTCCTTCGGGAATACATAATCTGTATAACCGCCGTCCGGCTCCTGTCCGACACGTATAATCTCTTTTACCATCTGGTAACCTTCCGCATCCTTTGTCTCCATACGGTTTGTTCCCTCGGTCTCGCTTCCGAGCAGAACAACATTGTCTCCGTCATAGGTATCCGCCCAGAAATAACCACCGTCTCCATACCGGAGTTCCCTTAAAAGATCCGCTCCGCGCGTTTCGGCCTCCTCATAGGAATAGTCGCCGTTTTCATAGCCCGCATACACCGCATCCAGCATGGAAATTGCATTATCCACCTGATTCTTGATATTCTCATCATAATCATCTTCAATACTTGTACGGAGAACGCTCTCTGATCCCTCCTCCATAACCAGCATCCGGTTCACTGCCAGAACTCCGATCGCCAGTGTTCCAATCAGCGTAATCAGCGCAAGAATAATCATCTTCCAACGCACGCTCACATTTTTCATACCCATCCGACTCCTTCCTGATAGTTATTTCTTTTATTATCCTACTTTTTCATTTTTTTGTCTATAGATGTTAATTATTTTGCAATCTTTCCCCGCTTTTTGTAAATATTGCACATATATCACTTACAAATAACGCGATAACACTTACGGAACCGGATGATTCTTACATATGAGTACCGTAGAAAAGCCTGTGTTCTTCTGGAACGGACTGATTCCCACGTCCCCGGGCTGACAGCAGATGTCTTCCACATGCCAGCACCCCTGCCTCTTCCATTACGAAGAAGCAGGGGTGCGCTTTTTGTTTCTATATGTTTTTAAAAACAGTACCTGTTACACCGTTTTTTTATCTTCTGCAACTTTGAATTTGCGGATCATTTCACGCAGACTTTCCGCCTCACTGCTCATCTCCTGGCTGGCAGCTGCACATTCCTCTGATGTTGCAGAATTTGTCTGTACGACATCATTGATCTGCTCAATTCCCTCATTAATCTGCTTAATTTCTGTCGTCTGTGTCTCCAACGTCTCTGCAATATTTGTAACTTCAGTCGTAATTAATTTGGAATTCTCAGCAACCTCTTCTAATTGTGCCGCAGTCTGTCCCGCAATCACCATTCCCTTTTCCACAGCTTTCACAGAGGTTTCAATCAGAGTCGCAGATTCCTTTGCCGCCTGGGCGCTCTGATCTGCCAATACGTTTACCTGATTTGCCACAACTGCAAATCCCTTTCCAGCCTCTCCCGCTCTTGCAGCCTCAATGGAAGCATTCAGTGCCAGCAGATTTGTCTGGGATGCAATTTCGTTGATTGTCGTGATAATCTTATCAATCTCCTTTGATGCCTCGCTGATCTCATGCATGGAATCAACCATTTCATGCATCTTGCCATTACTTTCTGAAATGGCATTTCCAAGTTCATCCACTTTTACACTGATTTCTTTGGCAGACTGTGAATTTTTTTCCACCTGTTCTGAAACACCTGTAACAGTTGCGGTAAGCTCCTCTACTACCGCAGCCTGATTTGTAGCTCCATCTGCAAGATCATTGGAGCTTGATGCCACCTGCTCTGCTGCGCCGGAAACTTCATTGGAAACATTCTGGATTCCTTTGATCGTACCTGCCATACTTGCCTGAAATGCCATAAACGAATTTAAAATACCGACAAAATCACCTCTCCACTCCACCTCAGGATGAACATCAAAATTTCCTTCTGAAAAGAGCTTCATGGAGCGGTCAATATCATCTACATAGGTTCCCAGTATACGAATTGATTTCCGCATACTGTGTGCCAGTTTTCCGATCTCATCATCGGAATGATATTCCAGCGTACTGTGCAGATTCCCTTCTGTTAATTCCATTGCAACGTCCTCAATCGCATGTAATGGCTCCAAAATTGTTTCAAGTACTCTCTTACTTGTTTTCCGCGTCAAAGTAAATGCAAAAACCAGGCAGACAATAATCACAACAAATCCTGCAACCGTACAGACTACCATATTTCTGACTGTCTCGCTACTTGCCTCATCTGTCAGTTCATCTAATTTTATCGCAATTTCTACTACTTTATTTAAAGCCGGGGTACAATTATTAAGAATTGCATCTGTGGCATTCTCATCGTTTCCGTTTTTTATTTCTTCTATAATGGAATAACCAATTTTTCCCCAGTCAGAAAGAGCCGTTGCATATTCCTCGTAATTTTCATCGGAAAGGACTTCCGTTTTCTTTAAAATCTGCAGTTCAGAATCAACTTCTGAAAGCAGTCTTTTTACTGTTTGTTCATAGTTATCATAAGAGGATGTATCCTCATTTAATGCCATCTCTCTGATATTTCTTGCTGCAGCATTAACGTTAATCCTGCAGATTTTTACTGCCTGGTCTGCTACATTAACATTCTCAACATAATGCATCATATTGGCAAACAATACACCTATAATTACAACAGAAAGCAGACCAGAGATCAACATCATTGTAATGACTTTTCTATATCCGTAGTCTATCCTTTCCTTTAAATGCATGTTTTCCAATTTCTTCTTCATCATACTCTCTTGTGACATCATGGGATTATTATTCCTTTCGCTTATTTTTAGTATATCCTTAGTACTAATACACTAATATATCAACTTCTTTTTAAAAGTCAATACACGTCATTTATTTTATTTTTATTTTACATCTGACCGTTTCGGCAATCTGTCCAAAAACTCACATCGGATTCTCAAGATATTCCGCAAGCACCTGGTACAGTCTCTGCGGCTCCACCGGCTTTGCAAGATAGTCGTTCATTCCGGCTTCCTTACAGGCATCCATATCCTCGCGCGCATCCTTCGCGCTCATTGCGATAATCGGAATCATCTGCGCATCCTTGTGCGGCACCCGTCTGATCTGCCTTGCCGCCTCAAAGCCGTCCATCTTCGGCATCACAATATCCATCAGGATCGCATCGAAATAATGCTCTTTCCTCTCCATAAAAAGCTCCAGCGCCTGCCGTCCATCTTCCGCACAGACGACTTCCACGCCCCGGCGCTCCAAAAGCTTCCGCGTAATCTCAACATTGAGCGGATGATCCTCCGCGAGAAGCACCCGCTTCCCCTCGAGCGCGGCAAACGCCTGTCTGGAACCCCCGCCTCTTGCCACTTCCTTCTGCGGCTGAATATCCGCGAGCGGAAGATCCAGATGCACCTTCACCTTCGTGCCCTCGCCGATCGCGCTCGTGACTGCAATACTTCCGCCCAACTGCTGCACAATATTCTGTGTAATTGCCAGCCCCAGTCCGCTGCCGTGCCGCCGTTCCGCCTCATCCCGTCTTTCCTGCGTAAACGGCTCAAACAGCAGTTTCTGAAACTCCCTGCTCATGCCGATTCCGGTGTCCGCGACAACATAATCCGCAGAAAAAGTACCGCTGTGAACTGCATAATTGCATACCCGAAAGGAGATCTCTCCCCCCTCCGGCGTGAACTTGACCGCGTTCCCCAGCAGATTAAAAAAGAGCTGCTCCAGCCGGATCGGATCCACCATGACATTCAGATTGTTCTCGCCTCCGGACATGTAAAATGTGATCCCCTTTTTGGCGCACTCCGGCTCTGTCATGTCCCGGATGGCTTCCATAAAATCCTCGAGCGCATACGGCTTCGGATGCAGCCGGAATCTTCCCAGTTCAATCATGGAAACATCCACGAGATCATTCAAAAGCCCCATCAGAAACCGGCTCGCCGTATCAATTTTTCCAAGACATTCCACCATCTTCTCCGGGTGATCCGACTCTTCAAGTCCGACCGCCGTCATTCCCATGATCACGTTCATCGGCGTCTTGATGTCATTGCTGATGCGGGAGAGAAAATCCGTCCTTGCATCCGCGACATGCTGCAGCGCCTCATCCCTCTCACGTTCTGCCTTCCGGATCAAAACGATGCTGACCGCCAGTATCGCTCCGAGAAGCAGCAGGAAAATCAGCAGCAGGATTCCGCTTTCCCCCATGGTCTTTTTCCTCCAACAAGTATCATTCCGACAAGCAGCACCACCACTGTCGCCACCTGATCCGGTGTCCCAAAAACAATGTCACGCACAAAACTCCACGCCGCGTGAAACGCTCCGATTCCCCATATATTTCCGCGCCGGATCAGATAAAGCGCCGCGAAAATACCGAACAGCATACCGTTTAAAAATGCAAGCGGCGCCTCCACGGCTCCCGCCGCGTACGGAAGCGCACCGATCACCGCACTGATAAGCACCGCCACCGTCATCGAATAGCGCCGCGCGATCGTTACCATCAGGTAACTGCGGTACAAAAGCTCCTCCGCCATCCCCTGGATCAGATATCCCAGGAGAAACAGCACCAGCATCCCCGGCGCCGTTCCGGTAAACAGCTTCGCATTTCCCGCCGCCACAGCGATACCCCCCGTGACTACCGCAAATACCACCCCAAGTCCCAGTCCAATGGCATATTCCCGCAGCGCGTGCTCCTTCACAAAACCGATCATCTCAAAGCTGCGCTTCTGGAACTTCCTGCAGAATAAGACGACCACCAGAAGCATGGCAATTCCGGAAAAAAGCTTTAACACCGCGTAGGCATCCGAACCCGCAATCTGCACCGACACCTCCGACAGCTGTTCCATATCCCCGGAGGCAGCCGCATCCTGATATGCCGTGTTCGTATTCAGCAGCACAAGCTCTCCCGGCAGCAGAATCAGCATCTCTCCAAATGCCGCAATGATGTACACCGTCACAAACACCAGCAATTCCACCAGCCAGTGCTGCCCCTTCTGTACCTTTTTCGACTGCTCAACGAGCTTCGGACAATCTATGCTCTCTTTCATCTCAATCTCCCATCCTGCGTGTGGGCTTCTGTCTGCCCGCTGCGACATTTCATTTTACGGAAAACTGCCTGTTTCCGCCGTTTTTCTGCACTTATCATAACATAAAAAATGGAGCGATGCAAAAATTTCCTGCACCGCTCCACACGAATTTTCCGGCTCATTTCTTCCGCCGGCTGATGCTTATTCCGGCTCACTTCTTCCGCCGGCTGACTTCCATCCTGGTCCGGTTACTAACGCCGGATTCCTATCCCAGCTCGATTACCGCAACCTCACAGCTTTCGAGTGTCAGCGCGTTCGCTTTTTCACATGCCGTCTCCACCGCACTCTCTGCTCTCAGATTCGACAGCAATACCTGCCTGCACGGATAGGCAAGCGGCAGGGAAACCGCATCCGTTCCAAAGTTTGCTGCGACCAGTATACGCTGTCCGCTCTCCCCGGACACACGGTAATACGCAAATACATCCGCCATTTCCTGGTAAGCCGGCTCGAAGATACCGTAGGTGAATGTTTCCCGGTAGGCGTCCGCCTTGCGCAGATGCACCAGTCTCCGGTAATAGGCAAGCACCGAATCCGTCCGCGCCTCCTGCTCCCTGACATTAATCTGCCGGTAATTCGGATTCATTGCCAGCCACGGCGTTCCGTCCGTAAATCCGGCATTCTCATCATCCGTCCACTGCATCGGCGTTCTGGCATTGTCCCTGCTGTTCTCGTAGCAGCAGCGCAGTGCCTCCTCCCTGCTGCAGCCCGCGTCAATGGCAACCTGATACTGATCCTTCGTGCTGATGTCGTCATACTCCGAAATGTCGTTCCGGATGCAATTTGTCATGCCGATCTCCTGTCCCTGATAGATAAACGGGATGCCGCGGAGCAGAATGGATGTGGTTCCCAGCATCTTTTTCCCGGCTTCATTTCTTGCATGCTCCGGCAGATAGCGGCTCGCTCCGCGCGGCTCGTCGTGATTCTCGATAATGTTCGCCGCGAATCCCGCCTTCTGCAATTTTAACTGGGATGCAAACAGCGTATCGCGCCATTTTTTGAATTCGATCGGTTTGCTGTCATACCAGCCGTGTTCTCCGTAGGTCAGCTCATGTGCGGAAAAATCAAACATGGTGGAAAAATGCCCGTCATCACCGATGAACTCCGGCAGTTCGTCCTCCTTCATGTTAAAAACTTCCGCCACGGTAAATGCATCCCATTTTTCAAAGGTTGCATGTTTTAAGTCCTCTAAAAGCGCGCCGACTCCCTGCACTTCCTCAACCATCTTCACACAGGAGGCAAGTCCGTCGCCTCCATCCGGCGGGAATGACGGAAATGCCGTGTCTTTTTTGATGTTGATGATTGCATCGATGCGGAATCCGGCAAGTCCCTTCGCCAGCCACCAGTTCACCATATCGTAGATCTTCTGACGAAGGACAGGATTTTCCCAGTTTAAATCCGGCTGCTCTTTTGCGAACATGTGCAGGTAATATTTGTCCGTTCCCGGCACCGGCTCCCACGCATTTCCGCCAAAATACGAGCGGTAATTGCTCGGCTCCCTGCCGTCTTTTCCCTTCACAAAGTAGAAGTAATCTGCATATTCGCCATCCGGATCTGCCAGCGCCTTTTTGAACCATTCATGCTGGTCGGAACAGTGGTTCACCACCAGATCCATCACAATGTACATGCCTCTCTTTTTTGCCTCGGCAAGCAGCTCGTCAAACTCCTCCATCGTTCCGAATTCCTGCGCGATCGCGTAGTAGTCGGAAATGTCATACCCCTGATCCACAAAGGGAGATTTATAAATCGGAGAGAGCCAGATGATGTCAATGCCAAGCTCTTTCAAATAGTCCAGCTTCGAGATAATTCCCCGCAGATCCCCGATTCCGTCCCCGTTCGTATCCAGAAAGCTCTTCGGATAAATCTGATATGCCACTTTATCGTGCCACCATTTTTTCTTCATTGCACATTCTCCTTTTTCCCAATACGGTTTTTCTTTTCCTTTTTGTATGATACTGTTATTATAATAAGAGAAATCCGTAATATCTTGCACTATATTTTCATTTTTATTGCACAATACTGCTATTTAATATCAGGAGAACGCACATGAACAGGACATCCCTTCCGGCGCCGGAGCGAAAGGAACACGCCCGGCACGGCGAACAGCTTTTTCCACTGCAAAAATATATCACCACGCTGGACGATCTGCACCCGTCCGTCAGCGCACACTGGCACGAGGAAGCGGAATTTACGCGCATTCTCTCCGGGAGCGGCACCTATCAGATCCAGCTGCAGCACTATGACGTTGCCGCGGGCGATCTCCTCTTCATCCCTCCGGCGCTGTTGCACGCAATCACCGTGACGCCCAGAGAGAAGCTTTGCACCGAGACTTATGTTTTTCACATGCATTTTCTCGGCGCCAGCACCGCGGACATCTGCTCCGTGCAGTATCTGACACCGCTTGCGACGGCAAAGCTGATCCCGCCGTTTTTCTTTGATGCCCGTCATCCGCTGCACGATGCCTTAGACGATCTGTTCAACGATATGGATACCCTGCACGACGACGCCGCGCAGGGCTATGAACTGCTGCTGAAGGCTGATTTTCTGCGCCTGATCGCCCTGCTTCTCCCCTGCTGCAACGCAGCGGATGAGGATACGCGGCTTCACATGGAATATACCGCCAAGTTAAAAACGGTTCTCGAGTATATTGACGCCCATTATGCGGAGGAGCTTTCCATCGCCGATCTGGCTTTCCTGTGCTATTTCAGCGAGTATCATTTCATGCGGTTTTTCAAGCGCTTCATGGGTACCTCCTGCTTAAACTACATCAAAAACCTGCGTCTGGAGAAGGCTGCCGAGCTGCTCGGGCAGGACGGGCTTCCCCCACTGGACGCCTCCCTGTCCGCCGGCTTCCACAACCTGTCCTACTTCTACCGGGAATTCCGGAAAAAATACGGCGTGACTCCGGGGAATTTCCGCGGAGCCGGTGCCCGGGAGAAGTAGGCTTTATAATAGGAAATATCATTCCGGCAGGCTCCGTGAAAACCGCCCGGGGCATGCCCTATTTTCCGGTCAGCGGCTACCGCAGGCGCTCCTCGCGGTACTCCTTCGGCGACATGCCATATTCCCGGCGGAACGCGCGGTAAAAGCTGGAATAGTCCCGGAACCCGAACCGCTCATACACCTGGCTGATGTTCTCACCGCCTAAAATCGCCTCCCGGGACGCCTGCATCCTTTTCTTTAAAATATACTGGTGAACCGAGATTCCCGCCTGCTCCTTAAAGACGTGCGCCACATAATAGCGGCTCACGAAAAAGGCTCCTGCCAGTTTTTCCAACGACAGTTCCTCCTCCAGATGCTCCTCTATATAATAGATCAGATTCTGATAGAGATCCTGCTCCTTTACCTTGGCGGGATTTTCTTCCTCGTACACCATCCGGTTCAAGTGCAGGATCAGATCGTTGACCAGCAACGGTATCCGCGCCTCCCTCCCGAAACGCTCCATCTGCATCTCCTCAATCAGCTGAAAGATCTTAAACTGCGTGGCGTTAAATGTAATCACATCACTGTGAAACACATTTTTCCCGGACACTTCCGCGCGCTGCATCAGGTAGCCGTATGCCGGAGAAAGTTCCATCAGCCGGCTGGCATATTCCCGGCTGACCCAGAACACGAACCGGCGGTATGCCTGCGCATGGTTGTGCACAACGGCACGGTGCCTGCGGTGCGGAGGAATTACCACCATATCCCCATAGCGGAGCGGATATCTCTGCCCTTCAATCTCAATCGAGACATCCCCCTCCATAAAAAAATAGAACTCATAGTAGTCGTGTGTGTGTGTATCCACTTTTGACGTGTAATGTTCATTGTAATAATATAGTTCAAAATCGCGGGACAGCATGTACTGTCTGGTGCTGAATCTGGTCTGTAAATTTTTCTGCATACGCTATTCCTCTTCCGGCACCTTTTCATGCCGCCATCGATCCGTTGCTTTCCTTTTTCGTCTTATATTTTTTCAAACTCTTCCCTGATTATAGCGGAAGATAGCAACTTTTGCAATGTATGCAACAAGTCTTTCAATTTGCTTTTGGAGCGGATTTTATATAATGAAATCATCCAATATGACACTTCCTTAACGGAGCAGAAAAGAACGGAGGTTACACACTATGGAAATGACTTTAAGATGGTACGGTTCCAAATTCGACACCGTTACCTTAGAGCAGATCAGACAGATTCCGGGCGTGACCGGAGTCATCACCACCCTCTACGATACCGCACCGGGTGAGGTCTGGAGCAGAGAGCGCATCGCCGCATTAAAAGCGGAAGTTGCCGCCGCAGGACTTCATATTGCCGGTATCGAGAGCGTCAACGTCCACGACGCCATCAAAACCGGCGCACCGGACCGTGATCTCTACATCGATCACTACATCGAGACACTGGAAAACCTCGGAAAAGAAGATATCCACCTCGTATGCTACAACTTCATGCCTGTTTTCGACTGGACCCGCACGGAGCTCGCCAGAAAACGTCCGGACGGTTCTACTGTCCTCGCTTACACCCAGGAGGCTGTGGATGCCCTCGATCCGGAGAAAATGTTCGAGTCCATCGCCGGGGATACCAACGGCAGCATCATGCCGGGCTGGGAGCCGGAGCGCATGGCGCGCATCAAAGAGCTTTTTGCCATGTACAAGGACATTGACGATGAAAAACTGTTTGCCAACCTGAAGTATTTTCTGGAGCGCATCATGCCGGTGTGCGACAAGTATGACATTAACATGGCAATCCATCCGGACGATCCTGCCTGGAGCGTGTTTGGTCTTCCACGCATCATCATCAACAAGAAAAACATTCTCCGCATGATGAGCATGGTCGACAATCCGCACAACGGCGTAACTTTCTGCTCCGGTTCCTACGGAACCAATCTGGAGAATGATCTGCCGGACATGATCCGCTCCTTAAAGGGGCGAATCCATTTTGCCCATGTGCGCAATCTGAAATTCAACAGCCCGACAGACTTTGAGGAAGCCGCACATCTCTCCTCAGACGGCACTTTTGATATGTATGAAATCATGCGTGCCCTCTACGAGATCGGGTTTGACGGTCCGATCCGTCCGGACCACGGACGCATGATCTGGGGCGAAGTCGCTATGCCGGGTTATGGCCTTTATGACCGCGCACTTGGCGCCACCTACCTGAACGGACTTTGGGAAGCAATTGAGAAAGGAGCTGCACGCTATGAAGCTAAATAACAAAGGATTAGAGAATAAGAACGCATGGGAAGCTGCCGGTTACGCACTTCCGCAGTATGACAGAGAGGCGGTTGCCGCCAGAACCAAACAGAATCCATTCTGGATTCATTTCGGGGCCGGCAACATTTTCCGTGCCTTTCAGGCAAATGTGGTACAGGATCTTTTAAACAAGGGAGATCTTGACCGCGGTCTTGTCGTTGCCGAAGGCTACGATTATGAAATTGTCGAGAAAATGAATCATCCGCATGACGACTACAGCATTCTTGTCACATTAAAGGCAAACGGCACCGTTGAGAAAACCGTTGTCGGCAGTGTAATGGAGTCTCTGGCACTCGATTCTGAGGATGATGCACAGTTCTCCCGCCTGAAGGAGATTTTCTCCGCAGCCTCCCTGCAGATGGCAACTTTTACCATCACAGAAAAGGGTTACAACCTCTACGGTTCTGACGGAAACTTCATGCCGGCAGTTGCCGCAGATATGGCAGCAGGTCCGCAAAAGCCGGCCAGCTATATCGGAAAGGTCGCATCTCTTCTGTATGCACGTTTCCTTGCAGGTGAGAAGCCGATCGCCATGGTAAGCATGGATAACTGCTCCCACAACGGAGATAAACTCGCGGCTGCCATCACAGCTTTTGCAGAGGGCTGGGTAAAGAACGGTCTTGCCGATGAGGCATTTGAGACTTATGTAAAGACTTCCGGCAAGGTATCCTTCCCGTGGACGATGATCGATAAGATCACCCCGCGCCCGGACGCTTCCATCGAGGAGATCTTAAAGAAAGACGGCGTCGAGGAACTGGATCCGGTTGTCACCAGCAAAAACACCTATGTAGCGCCTTTTGTCAACGCAGAGGAATGCCAGTATCTCGTCATCGAAGACAACTTCCCGAACGGTCGTCCGGCTCTGGAAAAGGGCGGTCTGATCTTTACCACACGGGAGACCGTCGACAAAGTCGAGAAAATGAAGGTCTGCACCTGCTTAAACCCGCTCCACACCGCGCTTGCTGTCTACGGCTGCCTGCTCGGCTACAACTTAATCTCCGAGGAGATGAAGAATCCTTCTTTAAAGAAGCTTGTTGAAGTGATCGGATATAAAGAGGGACTCCCGGTTGTCATCAACCCGGGTATTCTCGATCCGAAAGAATTCATCGATACCGTATTAAATGTCCGCATTCCGAATCCGTTTATGCCGGACACACCGCAGCGTATTGCAACCGATACTTCCCAGAAGCTGGCCATCCGTTTCGGTGAGACCATCAAAGCCTATGCGGCAGCTCCTTCTTTGAACGTTGCCGACTTAAAGCTGATTCCGCTTGTATTTGCCGGATGGCTGCGCTACCTGATGGGTGTTGACGACAACGGCAACGCGTTCACCCCAAGCCCGGACCCGATGCTTGCAGAAGCGTCCTCCTATGTCGCAGACGTAAAACTCGGCGAAGCGTTCGATGCAAAGAAAACGCTTGCACCGATCCTGTCCAACGCAAAAATCTGGGGCGTTGACCTGTGTGCACTCGGTATGGATACGCTGGTATGCGATTACTTTACCGAGCTTACCGCAGGCACAGGCGCTGTTGCGGCAACCCTTGCAAAATATACGGCTTAATCCAGAGACAGGACAATCCTTTTTCCTGTTACTTATCACGTCAAAAGGGACTGCCCGTTTATGTGGCAGCCCCTTCTTCTATCTGCGATCGCTATACCGGCTGCTGACCGGAAAACATCGCAAAATACTCCTGTGCTCTCTGCGCCGAAATATGCAGTCTCTCCTGCAACCGGTTCAGTATCATCTCTTTAGGCATGCCAAATGCACATCCGGTCTCAACAATCCCCTGTGCAAGACCACGGTTCATGCCAATCTGCTCTCCCTTTTTCAAACCTGCCTGCTCTCCTTTTTTCAAGCCTGCCTGTTCTCCCGCTTTGTATTCCGCCTGCCGTAGCTTCTTCTCCTCATATTCCTTATCATATTCCAGAATACTCACCATTTCCACCTCCGCGCGGTTTTTTCGCAGAAAATCTGTTAAGATTCCCTCTGTGATACATTCCCTTATCGCCCGACGTACCGCCTCTTCCAGCTTCATGGAACCGGCATACCCACGGACTCTGGCTACATACTGCGCATATTCCTTTAACATCCGGCACTGCTCCATGAGCTCTTCGTTGTGCCCGGCGTTGATGTTGAGCACCATGACTTTCAGTTCCCCCTTGCAGGGAACTTCACTCCAGTGTCCCTGCTTTTTCTTGTTGATTGGATAAAAGCATAGACCTCTGAAATGAAATGAGAAAATAGACGGTGCATGCACCCTGAACTCGCAAGAAATATGCTTTTTGTTGAACTGATTTTATTATAGAATGCCATTGTTCTACAAGAGTATACGGATCAATTTAAAAAATTTAATAAATAAAAAGAGGCATATCTGCTATGCCTCTCTCCCGCTATATCTTTGCTTTTACAAACTGATATATCTTTTCCGCACTGTGTTTTTCCATTCCCTGGCACTGTGCTCTCTGCATTGCGTTTTTCTTACCGGGATTATGAAGCAGCTGCATTCCTTTTCTGACCAGGCCATATTCCGTGTATGCGGTCACGCTCATTCCCTTTTTGACAAAAAAGCTCCGATTCTTTGTCTCACATCCCGGTATCGGCTTTGTGTGGACAATGGGGATCTCCGTCACCGCAGCCTCCGTGGAGGTAAGTCCACCGGGTTTTGTGTAGATAATATCGCACGCACGCAGATAAACCGGCATGTCGCTGACGCTTCCCAGAATCGTCACGCGCACATCTCTGCCGAAGCGTGCCTGCATCCGCTGCTCTAGTTTCTGATTGCTGCCGCAGATCAGAATGAGGTGTTCCTCCCTTTGTATGCGCCTCAGCAACGCCGGAATCAGCCGGTCGATCGATCCCGCTCCCATGCTGCCGCCTGCCACAAGGATATACCGCTGTTTTTCTTCGAGTCCCAGACTTTTTTTCGCCTCCTGCTGCGCCTTTTTGCGCACAATGCTGTGCTCATGTGTATCCGCCGCAGCACTTTCTTCCGGCGTACCGCTCCACGGCTCACTGCAAGCTGCCGCCACCGGAATACCCGTCACCACCAGCTTCTCTTCCGGGATCCCGCGCTTCACAATCTCCGGGATCAGACTCTCGTGCGGAATCATATAATAGTCACAGTCCGTCTCTTCCCAGAACGGGATACAGGTATAATCCGTCATCACCGCCACCGTGAGCGGAAGCTTCATACCCTTTCGCTTCATATAGGTAATGGTTTCCGCCGGATACAGATGCGGCATGACGATCACGTCCACCGGATGTTTCTTCAGATACGCCGCCAGGTAGACTGCCATCTTCCCGTTGACATAATAGACCGGCGAACGGCGGAGAAGCCGGCTGACAAGCATGCCGATCTTATATAAAAGCCCGAACAGACCAGGAGCAATCTTTACCGTCTCCACATAGACGTTACCGACCGTCCTTGAGACTTTCTCTCCCGCAAGCTTGAGATAATCCAGGACCACCGCCTCGTCCCCGTGCGCGCGGAAAGCCTCCGCAGCCGCGCGTGCCGCCGCGTTGTGACCGCCGCCTGTATTACATGATAAGATCAATACGTTCATTTTTTCCCTCCCCCGGGCATCCGAATGTGTGCCGGTAAATAACCGTTCCGGCAATCAGCAGGCTTCCGATCAGAACCGACCGCTCCTCCACCGTGAGACAAGTTCCCGCTGCAAAACACAGATACGTCACAACGCTCCGCCTCGCATGGCTTTTGATCTTAAATAAAAGTGAAAACAGCAGATAAAACAGCACCAGCATCGCTAACGGTTGCCAGATTCCCGCCGGCACCAGTCCTAAGAGAACCCCGAAGGATACCGCGATTGCCTTGCCACCGCGTCCACGGTGATAGATGGAATAGGCATGTCCCAGCACAGGCGCTGCCATTACTGCTGCAAACCACAGGGATTGCAGACCGGCGGTCCGCTCGCACAGCCACACCGGAAAAAATCCCTTCAAAAGTTCCAGCAGCAGCACACAGATTCCACAGATCACACCGCCGTACCAGAACGCATTGTAGGTCCCGGGATTGCCGTCCTCCGACATCTCCCGGATATCGATATGGCGGGTCAGCTTCGGAAGCACATAAGCAAATAAAATGCTTCCCAGAAGATAGCCGCCGATCACAAATCCCAGATAACTGCTCATAACCGCTGCTCCTATCGCTCTCGTTTCTAACACTGATATGTAATGTAACATATTTTCTGTCATAAGAAAAGACAGGGCGGCAGAAACTCTTTCTGTCACCCCGTCCTTTTCGTTTATTTCCATTACACTCCCCTATAATAAAAAAGAATCTCGCTTGCGAGATTCCCCGCGCGCGAGCGGTTCGCAAAGCGATATTTTCCTTACCGCGAGCTGCGCATCCTCGCGGAGCGTTTTTTATTTCATAGGAAAGTTCCACTTTCACACATGAATGTATCACGGTATTTCCTATGAAATAAAAACAAAACCGGATATAGGAAATGCCCTCGCAGACGTTTTTGTCACTCACGCAGCAGGTACGCATCCCTCTCTGCTCCCGTAGATACCAGATAAATCGGATGATCCACGAGTTTCTCCAGTGTGCACACATATTTTCTGGCATTTTCCGGCAGATCCTTCCAGCTTCTGCAGCCGGAAATATCGCATCCCCAGCCCGGCAGTTCCTCGATCACCGGCTCTGCCTCCTCGAGTCTGCTGTCCGTCGGAAAAGAATCCAACAGCACACCGTGCAGACGGTATCCCGTAATTACCGGAATTTTATCAAATGCTCCGAGCACATCCAGTTTGGTCAGTGCGATATCCTGTGCTTTCTGGCAGCGGATGCCGTACCGGCTTGCAACAGCGTCAAACGGTCCGACACGGCGCGGTCTGCCGGTCGCTGCGCCGAACTCTCCGCCGCTCTCCCGCAATTTTTCATTCCAGGCTTCGCCCATCGCCTTCTCCGCTGCAAACGGTCCCTCGCCGACGCATGTGGAATATGCTTTCATGACACCTACCACGTTGTCGAGCGCGCAGCCCGGAATACCGGCACCGATCGGCGCATAGCTTGCGATCGTATTGGAGCTGGATGTAAACGGGTAAATGCCATAATCAATATCGCGGAGCGCTCCAAGCTGCGCCTCAAACAGAATATTTTTCCCCTGATCGGCAGCAGCACCGAGCAGTGTTCCCACATCGCAGATATAATCCTTGAAAAATTCTGCCTGGCTTCTGCACCACTCCATAATCTCATCATAGGAGAGCGGCTCCTGATTGTATACATTCTCCAGCACCAGATTCTTGCTGTCGATGATAACTTTTAAACGATGCTGCACGGACGGCGCATCCAGTTCCAGCAGATCGCCCAGCCGAAGTGTCTTTTTCATATATTTATCCCCGTAGGCGTAGGCGATGCCCCTCCGCGTGGATCCGAATGCGGAACCCGTCTTGGAAAGCCGCTCCTCCTCAAGCACATCCTGTCTCACATGGAACGGCATACAGATGGTCGCCTTATCTGAAATCTTAAGATTCGACGCATCCACTTTTACTTTCATATACTGCATCATTGCAATCTCATGGCGCAGATGATCCGGATCGATCACCATACCGTTTCCCAGCACACAGACTGCCGTCGGATGCAGGATACCGGACGGAAGCAGATTCAACACAAATTTTCCCTGATCCGTCACTACCGTATGCCCGGCGTTATTGCCTCCCTGATAACGGACAACATAGTCCGCCTTTTCTGTGAGAAGATCCACGATTCTTCCCTTTCCTTCATCGCCCCAGTTAATTCCAGTCACTGATGTTAACATAATAATTGCCTCTCTTTCTAATTGCGGATGTCCTCCAGCTTCTTGGACACTCTTGTCTTTCTTTTTCTTCCGGTATAGTCCGCGCGGATATTCTGCACGATCCGGTTAAAATCACTGTCCGCCACCGCCACATCGCAGCAGGTCTCCGAATCTTTGTCTCCATAGACAATACTGTGATGCACATGCAGCATCTTCATAAGCCGGTCAAGCATGTTCCGCGGGCTTGCCTCAATCGACAGAATCTTGAGAAGACTCTTCTCCCCGTATACGTGATCCTCCAACAGGAATTTCAACTTCCCGGCAAATCCCATCTCCTCAAGCTGCTTCTCCAGCATAATCAACCGGTTGTGCGTGTCCAGAACACTGAAATACAAAATATGATCTTCATCGTGCGGTGCACGTCTCATATAGTTGCGGTAAGGCGAAGTCCGGAGTTTCTTTAAGTATCCCTTCTGGTCCTCGTCCACCAGATCGTTATAGTAAATCACCCACACGTCATCCACGATGACATTGGTGAAAAATGCGCGGTTCTGCTCCGTCAAAAGCTGCCGGATACGGATTCCCATATCGTGTTCCATCAGGCATGTGTGCAGATACCTGTTCTGATAAATATCATACAGAACCGCTCCATCAAGGGCGATCACCGGCAGGCGCAGCTTTAAGTGCTCGACCTCCGCGATCAAAGATGCCGGTGTCTGTCTGGTTATCATGGTAAAAAGTGCGCCCTCGTCAATCATATGATTTAATGCTGTCTTGTTAAATTCACTGATCTGCCGGTGTGCGCTGCGCAGCTCGTCATCCAGCTCCGCCACGAACAGCACATCGTTGCGCTTCTTCCCGTGTGTGTGAAAGCTGCCGACCAGACTGCCGATTCCCACGCCGAGGAAAGTATCCACCACCCTGTAAAACAGGAATTCATACGGCGATACTCCATCATGTGTGATGACCGCAACGCTTAAATACGCCACGCACGCCATGAACGCAATGTACTGTTTGCCGAGCAGCACCGTCAGATAAATGGTAATGCAGATCATTACCGCGTTTAAAAGATCCCACCACAGTTCGCCTCCGGGCAGACCCTTGACCGGCATTTCCAGAAACATCGCCACCGCACCGGTGACCGCGCCGATCAATGTTCCGATCGCACGGTTGAATGCCGTGTCCTTTGTGTTTGCAATATCCGGCTGGATACAGATGATCGTCGTGATCAGAACGTAGAACGGCGACCGCTTTGCCCCTACCGCAGTAAAAATCAACAATATCAGGAAAGCCGCTATCGATGTTTTTATAATCCTCATGCCAATGCGCGGCATACTTTTTTTCATGCTTCTCATCCCTTTTCAGACACTTCTGGCATAACGTTCCATCTCTTCCCGGAACCCCAGCGCAATCCCGTTTGCCTGCTCAATGTTGCGCTCCATGGCATCGCCAAAATGACGCAGCGGAAGGAAAATTCCCAGTTCCTCGCTTCCGGTCTCCTGCCCGTTTACCTGCATTTTCCCGTAATACATAAAGGCACGCGGCAGCACATCTTCAAGCCGCATCAGCGCGTCCCATACATGGACATACACCTGCGCATCCGTCAGATGCTCCTGCAAATGTTCCGGCATGGCATAGAGCAGCAGGATTCCCAGATGTCGCCCGATCTCCACGCTCTCCACCGACAGATCCTCCTCGCCGTAGCGGTGCTCCTCGCGGAAACCGTACGCCAGATATTCCCGCATCTGTGGGATCGGCTCCCTGTGCTGATAGATTCTGCTGAACTTCTGGTAAACCTTGTCCGGGACGTTCACCGGGAGCTTCTCTCTTAAGATTCCCTGGTCATCGGTCAAAAGAATCGGGTTTGTCTTGCCCTTGTCGTCAAACCGGATCGGGATCAGAAAAGAGTTGCGCAGCAGATCAAACATGCTGTTTCCGCAGATCGCCATCAGAAATGCCGACAGATCCTTGTTCTGGTATGCCTGAAACAGCGCCCTCGTAAAAGTCTGTGGCGATACCGCCGGCATCTGCGCATCCATATCCTCCGATTCCGGAAAATGCTCATAAAACGTATCCTTCAGCCGCTCACACGCATCCGGATTTTCCAGAATCTTCTCGAACAACTGCTCCGCTTTTTCTTCCCTTGGAAAAATAGTTGCCATTACACTCTCCCCTTTCTGTCTGTTCTCACCTGTTCCATACACGCAGCTTTTCCAGGAACATTAACAGCACGCTCACCATCAAAAGTCCGCCTGATACCCAGATCACATGTACTCCGTAACGAACCGATAAGTTGCCGCCTGCCCCAGCGCCCAGCGCGAAAAACAAGATGATGCCAAAATAATAAAGAGCCTGCTTTAAAAACTCGGGACGGCGCTCCCTGAAATACATGGAAAGCGATGCCGTACCACTCCGCAGATTGCCGATGCACATCGTGCTGGCGTAGGAATAGCCGTCCACCTTCCGGAATGCCTGCACCTGCATCGCACAGGAGAACGACACCAGGATGGTCGCCGTCATGTTGAGGGTCTGCGGAAGGAATCCGACAATCAGAAGGATTGCAATTTCCAGAAGCAGAATTCCCTGCCGCCAGTGCAGCCGCCTGGCAAAGCGGAACTGCGCCTGTATCCGCTCCGCCGCCAGCACGCCAAACGCGAATGCCAGAAGCGGCAGCAGATACTTCAGCCCGTCCTTCCACTCTCCCATCATAAAATGCTGGCTCATCAACACCACATTGCCCGTCTGCGCGTTGGAGAACACCTTGTCTCTGGTAAAGTAGGTGTATGCATCCTGAAAGCCTCCGGACATTGCAAGGAAAATACTGTTGATAAACGCTTCCGACATCTGCTTTTCCGGAAGTACCTGTGTCATCCAGCCTGTGAACTTTCCCTTTTTCACCTGTATCACTCCAAACTCTCTTGCTTTCTTGATCCTTCTGTATTATACTGACCGAAAATAGATATGTAAAAAGTATATTTTATATATTGGATATATCAATATCATATATCAAGGAGTGCAAAAGGAGGCACGGATCATGACGCTGGATTACTACCGCATTTTTTACTATGTTGCACAATATCAAAGCTTTTCCAAAGCTGCTGAGATTCTTGGGAACAACCAGCCGAATCTCTCCCGCTGCATGAATCTGCTCGAGAGCGAGCTCGGCTGCAAGCTGCTTGTGCGCACCAACCGCGGTGTCAGCCTGACGCCGGAGGGGGAACGCCTCTTCTCCCATGTCGCTATCGCCAACGAACAGCTGATGCTCGGGGAACAGGAAATCTTAAAAGACAAAAGTCTCGAAAGCGGTCTTGTGACCATCGGCGCGAGCGAGACGGCTCTGCGCCTGTTTCTTTTGAACAAACTGGAGCTTTTCCACCACAATTATCCACATGTGCGCCTGCAGATTTCCAACCATTCCACACCACAGGCCATCCGTGCCCTGTCGCACGGCACCGTCGATTTTTCCGTGGTGACGACCCCGATCGACATCAAAAAACCTCTTCACAGGACATCGCTTTTATCCTTTCGCGAAATCCTGATCGGAGGTTCTTCCTATGCCGCTATTGCCTCCCGCATGCAGAGTCTGCACGACCTGTCGGAGGTCCCTTTTATCTCTCTCGGAGCCGGAACCGGCACGAGAGAATTGTATTCCCAGTATTTTCTAAGTCATCATCTTGTATTTTCACCGGACATGGAAGCATCCACGACCGATCAGATTCTACCCATGGTCGCGCACAATCTCGGCATCGGCTTCTATCCGGAAGCACTCGCCTCCGAACCGATTGCGCGCGGTGAAGTGCTTCCCATCCGTCTGGTCGAACCGATCCCGGAACGTGAGATCTGTCTCATCCGGGATACAAGCCGCCCGGAGAGCATCGCTGCCAGGAAGCTGATGGAATATCTGCAGAGGGATGCTTAAGCAGCCGCTTCTATACGGTATAAATATCCTGAAAGGCAATCATGCAGTTTCTTGCACCTGCCTCCTTGATCTCCGTATTGATAAGCGTATGCACCAGTGCTCTTCCGCCCGCAGCATTCATGTATTCCATGCTGACGACCGGTTCTGACTGCTGCCGGATCCGCTGCTCTGCCAGGAAAGTGCAGACCGCCTCCTGATCCTTTGCATCCGCACACAACCGGGCGAACGCAATCATATTTTCCCGGTAGCAGTTCCCCGCAGGCAGCTTATTATGCAACGGCTGGCACTCCTTTAATACCTCGTAAGTACCGTCTTTTGCATCATAATATATCACTGCCACAAACATATTCATGATCTTGCGGTAGAACTTTTCCTGCATCTGAAGCGCCGCTGCCGGATCAATGATCTTCTTCTGTCGTTCTTGTGGCATCCGGCTTCCCGCCTCAAACAATACACAGTTATTTTTTCCGTTCCTCTTTACCTCGTACAGAGCTTCATCCGCAATTTTCAGACATTGTTCATATTCACATCCGTCTCCGTTCAACCGGCAGATGCCGACACTGCAATGTACATTCTGCTTCATTTCGAGTGCCTTGAACTGAAGAAGCTCTTTGAACTGACGGAAACGCGTAGTGATCGTCGTCGTGTTCGCAGGACTTTTCATGAACACCAGATATTCATCTCCCCCAAACCGGCAGACGATATCCTCCGCCCCGCATACATTGGCAAGAAGCGCCGCCACTTCCCGAATCCAGTAATCCCCGGCATCATGTCCGTAGACATCATTGATCGACTTAAAATCATCAATGTCCACAAACATCAGTGCCGCTACATCATCCTGCTGCATCTGTGCCATATATTCCCGGATTTTTGTTGTTCCCGCCACTTTATTCCACAGACCTGTCATCGCATCGTGCTCCGCCTCATGTCGCGCACGCAACAATGCCATATGCGAGCGATCCAGTCTGGATGAAATATCAATCGTATCCATAACAAACATAATCTGGGCGGAAATCACAATGGCGATATTCTGCAGTGACAACCCATACGTAAAAATCATAATCACGGTCGTAATTGCCGGCAGCACAAAATAAGAAAGAATGGCATAAAACAGAACCCGGTCTAACCGTTTCCGGTATTGCAAAAGAATCGTCAGGTCAATCGCCATTCCCACGATAGCGATCAGCTGTGCCACAATGTACCATGTACCACGATGGTAATAATGGTCTGCATCAAATGTATAAAACCATCCATACGCCTGTGACAATGTAAGCAGAAGTACTCCAAGCCCGCTGAATCCGAGTATCGCATAAATCTCCTCGGCATCCGCTCATTCAGCTCTCTGACCGATCTCCACAGAAAAATCGAGAACACTCCCATATACAGATAATTGCTGAAAAATACCATATAATTGCTGATTCTTACCATATAGTATGCCGTATTCCCCGGATGCCCCCGGAAAATATACGCCAGAGAATCATTCAGCAAAAGCAGGATGCAGATCGCCTGCATAGCCAGCTTAATGCTGCGGTTCGCATGCAGTCTCGCATTTCCGAAAAGAATTCCCGCAGATGCGATGATGCACCAGACAATCCCTCAGAACTCAATCGCTATCTGAAAAATGGTAACCGTACTCATACTCTTCCTAACCTCCACGCATGGATGCATTATGCATTCTATCCAGACCGCAGCGTCACTTTCATCACGGAGCCTTTGCCCTGCCGCTCCCTGTCCGCCGCTGCTCATTACTTTCGCGTACAGTATACCACAAGTATTTTGCATGATAAATTGCTTCCCACAAAACGTTCACAAAAAACCTCCACAAAGCCTTCTATCGCCCATGCCATAATTCCCGACCAGATCGGATATCCTGCATCTGTATATTTTTTCATACAGATACCTTTTTTCCCTTCCTGCTAAATTAGCCTAACATCTCCTTCCAGTCGTTCACCGCATATAGCCCCGGTGCCTGATACGTTGCTCCAAGTTTTTCATAATAAGGTCCAACCGCAAGAGATTTCATTCCCGCTGCTTTCGCCGCCTGAATTCCAGCCGCCGCATCTTCTACCACCAGACATTCCTCTGCCGGGAGTCCAAGCTTTTTAGCTGCTACTAAAAATACTTCCGGATCTGGTTTTGATTTTGTAATGTCCAATCCACAGCTTACTTTATCAATATAAGGAAGCAGTCCAGTTTTTTCCAAAATCATTGGCGTATTTTTGCTGACAGAACCAACGCCGATCAAGACTCCCATCTCCCGAAGTTTTGCAAGTGTCTCTTTTGCTCCTTTTAAAACTGCGCCGTCATCCAGTTTCTGCAGAAGTTCTTTATAATAATCATTTTTCTTTTCCGCCAGTTTCACTTTTTCCTCTTCCGTATAAACTCTATCCGTTTTTTCCAATACGATTTCCAAAGATGCCATGCGGCTGACTCCGCGCTGTCTCTCGTTATCTTTTCTCGTAAATCCGAAAATTCCAAGCTGGTCCGCAAGTCTCTTCCATGCCTGATAATGCATCTCATCTGTAGATACTAAAACTCCGTCTAAATCAAAAATTACTCCTTTAATCATTTCATTTCCTCCAAAAGATTTATTGTAAAAACAAAAAAATCATGCTATGCTAAAAATAATAAGTTGCACGTTAAACGTCTTAGATTTATACAAAAATAACAATAGATAAGGATATAAAAAATGGCTACCATTAAAGATATTGCTGCTTATACCGGCGTAAGCCCTACCACTGTTTCCAATGTGATCCATGGTCGTTCCGGCCGTGTTTCCGAAGAAACTGTTCATAAAATTCAGGATGCGATTGAAAAGTTAGGATATGTACCAAATATGTCCGCACGCTCTCTTGTATCCAGTTCTTCCAAGGTGATCGCACTGATCAATCATATCAATACGCGGAAAGATTCCAATTTTATGGATGATCCTTTTCAGGCTTCCCTGATTGGTATCATTGAATCTGCATTGCGCGAAAATGGTTATTATCTGATGGTGCGCACCGTAGATACTGCGGATGAATTACTTGCTTTTCTTCGCAACTGGAATGTGGATGGTCTGTTTGTCACCGGTATTTTCCGTGACAGTTTTTTTGATACACTTTCCACCTTAGATCTTCCTATGGTATTCATTGACAGTTATGTAAAACACCCTAACTTTTATAACGTTGGTCTGGAAGATTTTAACGGAAGCTTTCTGGCAACCAGTCATCTCATTGAGAACGGACACAGAAAAATCGCTTTCACTTCTCCAAGTATCCGCGATGGCGGTGTACTTCAGGAACGTTTTCTCGGCTATAAAGCAGCCCTCACACAATATGGGATTGCGTTTGATAAACATCTCGTTTTTGAATACGAAATGGATCTTCCTTCCTGCCGGGAGCTTGCAAAACAGCTTACAGCAATTCTTGATCTCACCGGCATTGTTGCCTCCGCTGACATCATGGCTGCCGGTATTATGACTGGTCTTCGCGACCTTGGTGTCCGTGTGCCGGATGACCTCTCCATTGTCGGTTTCGATGACTTGGTTTTCAGTCAGATGATCACTCCACCTCTCACAACCATCCATCAGAATATGCCACTAAAAGGTCAGACCGCTGTCGATTTTATGCTGCAAAAATTAGAAGGCAGGACACTTTCACAAACAGAAGTCATCCTGCCAACTTACCTTGTCAAGCGCCAGAGTGTTAGAAATCTCCGCAATGACCACTAATTTTGTAATGCCCCATGCTTTTTATCTCCGTTCCATTTGCTGTAACACATATCTCATACCGCTCTCCCTGATAAAAGATGGAAAAACGCATTTTTTCCCAGCCATCCGGGAGATGCGGATGTGCTTTTATCTGCCCATCTTCCATCGTAATTCCTGCAAATCCTTTTATCGCTGTCATATAGGCACCTCCTGCTGCTGCCGGATGTGTTCCGCCAATATAGACATTCCCTGCCCATTCTTTACCGCCGCCTTTTAAATCTGCCGCTGCCGATTTCCGAAAAAACGGATATGCTGCATCCGGATTTTCACAATTACAGGCAAGGATTCCATACATACAGGCACTTAAAGAAGATCCATGTTCGGTTCTCGGTTCATAATAATTCCAATTGTCCCATGCAACTTTCCTTGAAAAATCTTCCGGAAACATTACTAACTGTGTTACAACATCCGCCTGCTTAATGATCTGCGTATCCGAAGCAACCCCATAGGCGCCACCCCAATATTCCTTTTCATTTAGTAAACGGCTTCGCACTGTGTCTACAGTTGTATCTTCCAATTGGAAATATCCATCAAACTGCTCGATCACACCATTTGTTCCCGGCTTCTTTTGCACCAGTTTTTCTGTGTCTTCTTTGAATCTTTTTTCCCAGTATTCACAGTCTGCCTCGCCCAATGCCTCTGCGAGTTTTTCATCCTCCCGGCTCTGGCTTAAAATTCTGACCGCCTCCGTCAAAACAAAGCCTGCCAGCCGGTTCGTATAGCTATTGTTATTCACTCGTTCATGGTATTCATCTGGTCCAATGACATCACACAGCTCATACACTCCACTGTGCACACGCTCAATCATTCTTGAATCATAGAACATGGCACAGGAAAGAATTGTCTTCGCTCCTCCTTCATATAGAATCGAAGTATCTCCTGTCGAGTTTACATAATGTATCAATCCGTAAACAACCGCTCCCGATATATGAATCTGTTTATCTTTAAAATAGGTTCGCATTGGACGGTTCGTAAAAACATCTGTGACATTGTAATCGCTGCACGCATCATAACCACCTTCCTGTGATTCCCATGCATAAAATGCGCCAGAATAGCCATACGACTTCGCTTTCTGCTCTGCTCCCGCTAATGTGTCAATACGGTATTTTAACAGTGTTCTTGCGACCTTCGGCTGTGTATTGATAAAGAAGTCCAGCATAAACATTTCGGTATCCCAGAAAACTGCCCCTTTGTAAGTCTGTCCGGAAAGTCCACGTGCAGGAATTGACTGGCTCTCTGCATGGTATGGTGCGATAGAAAGCAAATGATAAAGTGAATAATTCAATTCTTTTTCTGCCTCTTCGTCACCCTCTATCTCCACTTTGCTTGTGCTCCAAAGTTTTTCCCAGCAGTCTATATGTCTTTTCCGCTGTTTTTCATATCCAAGCTCCATACTCTCTGCAACAAGTTCTTCGGATGCACTTTGTGGATTTTCGCAATCATTTGTCGTGTACACTGCTGCCATTTTTTCGATGACCACGGGCTTATTAATATCTGTGACAACACAGATCCGATGAAGTGATCTTCGTTCTTCCTCTTTTGTCTTATGCTCGTGTGGCGCCTGTGTGCGATATTGTTCTGCCACACAGACATGCTCCTTTTTCTCATGCGTAATGGCGTCCACCAGAATACGCTTATCCTTCTGTTCGAACCTCACATCATCATAATGTGGTCCATGAATATCCCATACGTCTCCGTCAATTCCTGTCTGAATTTCTAAATCTGCATGAAAATCTGCCATCACAATATAGCGCATACCAATCAGATGACAGTCTGCCATACTCGCAAAATGTTCTGATTCTACTGTCACGGAACCTCTTTTGGTGTGAAACGTTGTGTGGCGTCTGACAAGTCCGTGTTTAAAATCCAGCTCCTGTGTATGACTGACCGGCTCTTTTTCCGGTAAAAAATAATATTCACCATCCACCTTCATTCTTGTATACAAAGGGTTAGGCGCATTTAACGGCTCTCTCCATCCATCTCCTACCCGGTCATAAATCCCAGACAGATTGACTGCCGGAAGTTTTTCTTTTTGAAATTCTTCCAATGCACCACGAATACCAAGATACCCATTTCCACACAAAAATCGATTTTCATTGGCAGTTATTTCCTGATTATTAAACCATTCCTCTTTGATGATCCAGTTTTTCACTTATTTCATCTCCATTCTTCTGGTATTGCAATCTCTGTCCTTTTACTGCTCAATATATATTTTTCCCCATATACAAGTACTTCACATTCACGGTCACTTTCTAATGTCATTTCAACACGATCCGTTTTCACATTCACGATAATCGTTCCGTTATCCGTTTCCACGCGGAATCTATATCCATTCCAGCAGATTGGGATAGTCGGAGAAAAAGCAAGGATCTCATCATCACTTCGCATACCGCCAAATCCGTATACAATATTCATCCACGCTGCAGCTATGGATGTTGTATGTAATCCCTCTTCCGTATTTCGATTGTAGTTATCAAGATCCATTCTTGTTGCAAATCCAAAGAAGTCAAACGCCTCTTTTTTCTTTTTTAACTGTGCTGCAAGAATGGAATGTACGGACGGTGACAGTGAACTTTCATGAATGCATTTAGGTTCATAAAATTCATAATTCGCCAAAAGCTGTTCTTTCGTAAATGCATGGTTAAATAACAGCATGAACATCAATACATCCGGTTGTTTGATCATATCGTTTCGATAAATGCGGTCATAACTCCAATGATGATATAATGGGAATTCCTCCATCGGGATCGCATCTACATCCACATGTGGCAATTTAAAAAATCCATCATGCTGTTCAAAAATCTGCCTGTTCTCATCATATGGAAGGAGCATTGCCTCTGCTTTTTTCTTCCAATCCTCCTGTTCTTCCTTCGTTACATGAAATTTCTCTGCAAGACCTTCATGTTCATTCAGAACTCGAAGTGTATACACAAAGGTAAATTTCCCCATAAAATTCGTGTAGCAGTTATGATTGACCATCATCTGAAATTCATCCGGTCCCATGACACAGTAATAACCATACTTTGTGCCATCTGCCGACCAGTCGCCCCTCGTGGCAAGCATCCGGCTGATTTCAACCAGCATCTCTGCTCCATATTGCTCTATAAACTCCCGGTCTTTTGTCACCTTCTCATAAATCCAGATTCCATAAGCAACTCCTGTAGATGCCTGTAACTGCAGACTTGCATGCTGCCACAGATTGCAGCACTCCCTTCCGCTGATCGTTGCAATCGGATAAAACGCGCCTTTGCAGTCCAACGCTTCTGCACGCTTTTTGGCCTCTCCTAATGTCTGGTAGCGGAATAAAAGCAGATTCTTTGCTGCCTTCCGGTTATTAAAAAGGAAAAATGGTAAACAGTATGTTTCTGTATCCCAGAAAGCATTTCCGTTATAAGCCTCCCCTGTCAGACCTTTTGCTCCAATGTTATTTCCTGCTTTTGCACCGTGATACGTCTGCATCATCTGGAAAATGCAATATCGGATTCCCTGCTGGTTTTCCTCATCTCCATAGATTTCAATATCTGATTTTTTCCAGACTTCGCTCCACCATTCCTCGTTTTCTGCGAGAATGCTTTCATAACTTACGTGTGAAAGCTGCTCTCTCCAATCCGGCATATCCTCCATGCCATTCCAGGTCTTTTTTATAAAAACAGCCTGTTTCCCGGGTTTTAATGATACCTGGTAAGTCACCCCTGCCTTTTTTTCTTCCACATATCCAGCAGCTTCCAGTACCTTACCATTAGATTCTCCGCAAACAACGCTTCCTGAAAATAAGTATATGTCTGTATGGATTGTCTTTGCAGCAATATACGTGTATGTGCTTTCCGCCTTTTTCTCCTGAACGTCCCAATAATTCTTTTGGTGCATCTGGTGGATCATTCCAAAATCGCTTTCCAGATTTATCTGCAGTTCTCCATCAAAATCAACGGACTCGGCTGTTATTTTCTGAACTGCTTCTGTGGTATGCTCCATGGCAAGCAGTCTTTCAAAGCGAAGTCTGATTCTCACATTCTTGCCTGTTACCCAGATAAATTCTCTTTTTAACAATCCTGTCTTTAAATCCAGGCTTCTTCTGTAGTCTTCTATTTTGCATTTTGCAAGGTCTAATGTTTCTCCATCCGCAATCACTTTGACAGCAAGCCAGTTTACCGCATTTACCATAAATTCCGTGTCATTGACCACACCCTTATAACCACCGCTGCCAAGATTCTCCCGCTCATAAATTCCATTAAAATAACTTCCTGTTAATGACTTTGTTGTACCACCTTCATCAAAATATCCACGGACTCCCATATATTCATTTCCCAAAGCGAAAATGGATTCCGCCACTTTCGCATAAGCCGGGTCAAAATGTGTTTCCACAATCTTCCATGGATTTACCTCAAAATATCTGTCTGCTTTTTTTGCCATATCATTATCCTTTCACTGCACCTGCTGTAGCACCATCTGTAATCTGCTTCTGGAAAATTGCAAACAGAATGGTCGGTGGAATAATTGCAAACAATGTTGCGCGAAGTACACTCACTGCGTCTGTTGGTGTATCCTTAAACGCAAACAGTTTTACCATAACCGTTTCCTTTCCTGAACCATTTAATACAAGATATGGAAGCAGGAAATCTGACCATGCAGCCGTCAGCGAAAAGATGATAACCACCATGATAATTGGTTTTGACAACGGAAGCATAATCTTTGTAAAAACAGTCAGCACACCCGCACCATCTAACTTTGCTGCTTCCAGTAATTCGGTTGGAATTTCTTCAAAAAATTCCTTGAATAAAACTACATAAAACGCATTCGCTCCAAATGCCAGCCATAATGGCACAAAGCTTCTGTACAGTCCTACCATGTTGATATTGCGGAATACTGCAACAATACTCGTTGTCGCTGGAATTAACAGACTCCACATTACAAGTCCAAATGCGATTTTATGTCCCTTTGGCTTTAACACAGCAAATCCATAAGCAAGCAGTCCATTAAAAATAACGGCACAGACCACACTACCCGCAACTGAAATAAATGAATTCAGATAGTATTTCTGAAACTTTAACGCATCCCAGGTTGCTTTTATTTTTGAGAAATCAAAACTGTCCGGGAAAATCGTTACATTTCTCGTAAATTCACGAATATCCTTAAAGCTTGCCAAAAATACCCATAAAATTGGGAACACACTGATCACAACCAGCGTGGCGCAGATCAACATAATAAAGATACAAAAAATTTTTACACTTGGATTTTTAATATCATAACCCCGGATAGCTCCATCCTTTTTATTGATGTATGCTCCCCAGAAGCCTTCTCTTTTCTTCTTTTTCTTATCTGACATAGATCTTTGCCTCCTACTCTTCCTTATTCTTGGTCAGCTTCATATAAATACCGCTTAAGATAATAAGGATAATGCAGATCATAACGGACAATGCGGATGCCATCGGGAAGTTATAATCTCTGAACGCATATTGGTACATACGCATCATCAGTGACTCGCTCGCTCCATTCGGTCCACCATTCGTCATAACCATAGGTTCATACATAATCTGGAACACAGAAATAATCTGTAAGATCAACATGGTCTTTGCAATTCCAAAAATACTCGGCAATGTAATATGGCGGATTCTCTGCCAGATTCCGGCTCCATCAATGGTAGCTGCCTCATAAAGATCCGGACTGATTCCACTGATATTTGCCATATAGATCAATGCTGTGGAACCTGCGCTCTTCCATGTCAATGTCAAAATAATAAGAGGGATCGTCCATTTGGGATTTGTCAGCCAGATCTGGGGATCAATCCCAAGTTTTGACAATATTATATTTAAAACACCGGTCGGACCAGGAATAAAGAAATAACTCCAGATCCATACAGTTGCCAGTCCTGGAACAATGTTAGGAAAGTAAACACCGGTTCTGAATAGTCCCTTTAAATGTGTTGTTTCTGAAATTAAAATACCCATAATAATTGGCACAATAAAGCCGATCACTAATGACCAGAGCGTATATGAAAATGTATTCTTCACTACCTGAAAAAATTTAGGTGCCTGAATTACTTTTATGTAATTTTTTAAACCCACAAATTCTAATAGTTCATATCCCTTTGCACTGTAGAGAGAAATCCGTATATTCTCCAATAACGGTTCCCAAACGAAAAATGTAAACAGCACAAGAGTTGGCAGCATGACCAGCCATCCTATCGTATCGCTTTTTTTCCACTTTCTTTTTTTCATTTACCTTCGCCCCCTGCGCTTTGACACTCTATCTTCTCTTTCTTCACGAATCGCACTGTTTTAATCAGTAAGCCAGAACCCATATCCCGCAAACAGGACTGAGTTCTGACTTTTTGACATATCTATTTACTGCATGTCATCTAATATTTTCTGATAATTTTCGTTTGCCTGCTTCATAAGTGCCGGTACGTCAGCATCTTTGTCTGTGATCACTGCCTGTAATACGCTTGTCAGTTCCGCATACATATCCTGTGTAGAACCTGGTTCCTCTGTATGTAAGCCAGCGGAAGATGTTGCATCAAAGTAAGATTCAAACATTTTTTCATCTACATTGTTGTACTCTTTTACCACTTTTTCCTGTGCTGCAACATAATCTGCATCTGTCCATACCGGGAAAGGTTTAATAACCGGAACGCCATTATCTACACGGTTCTTTGCATCTGCCTCCAAACCAGCAATGGAAGCATCTGTAACAACAGGAGCTTTTCCCATAATTTCAAGATAATCTAAAGCTGCATTAATCTCATCCTCTGTTGCATCCTTTGAAAACATGTATGGTGTACCGCCATATAAGGAATACTGTCCGCCAGGTCCTTCTGGAATTGGACACATTGCAAGTTTATCTTCCGGAAGGCCGTTCACCTGTGTAGGCTGATTTACTGCATCGTTCGCTGCGATGTACATAGCCGCAGCGCCCGTTCCTAACTCTGTAAATCCAGTTCCCCAGTCTTCATTGGTCGGATCTGCAGTCAGAACATCATAATCCCATTTCAGGGATTTAACATACTCCATCGCTGCAATTGCTTCATCAGAATCTAAATGAGCTGTAAATGTTCCATCGCCATTATCCGTACAAAGTGTTGCTCCAAATGCCCATGCGATATTGGAGAAATGCCATCCACCTGCATTATCTTTTGCCAGAAGACAGATACCGGCAGAACCTGTTTTATCTTTGATCGTCTTCGCTGTCTCTGCGAGTTCATCCCATGTCTTTGGATAGATTGGATAACCATTCTCGTCAACAAGACCTGCTTCCTCAAAAACCTCTACATTTAACATAAGTCCAAGTGCATATCCATCACGCGGAACACCATATACTCTTCCGTTTTCATCTGACAACAGTGCCTTTACAGAAGGATTCATCTTATCTAACCATCCTCTTGCTTCCAGTTCGTCTGTAATATCTGCTACCGCTCCTGCTTTGATCAGTTTCTGTGGTTCAGTAAACCATGTTTCAAAAATGGTAGGGCAGTTTCCGGATTCAACTAATGGCATAAAGGTGTCAGTTGCATATTTGTAATATGCTGGAACGCATGTAACATTTGGATCTTTTTCCTTCATCTGCTCTACGAATCCTTCATGCATCTCAATGTCATCTGTTAATGTATCTTCCGGCCAGATTCCAAGTGTAAGTGTAACCTCTTTTTCCCCATTATCTGCAGCCACCTCGGTTCCTGCTGCACTGCCAGTAGATTCATTGCTTCCTGTAGATGCCTGACTGCCACATCCGGCTACCAGGGATGATGTCATTACTGCCGCGAGCGCTAAGCTCAACACTTTGTTCATGTTCTTTTTCTTCATAAAATTTCTCCCTTCCCAAACACATTGATTGGTTTAACGTTAAACTTTTGATAAAGCAGAATATATACCTATTTTGAACAAAATACACCATATTTTCTATATTCTTGTCACATCAATTTCATTCTTTGTTTTTCCTTTGGTTTAACGTTAAACTTATAGTAGCACTTGTTATTTTATCCGTCAATGGGATCTGTTTATTTTTTACCTTATTAACAATTTTTAATTTAAAGTTTTGTATATATTTGACAATGTATGGTTGAAAACTCTGGTTTATATGTAAGCTCCGGTCATGTATCAAAAAAAGGAAAATCGTACAGACATATATTGATATGCCTGTACGATTTTCCTTTTTTTGATACGTGACCGGATCGCGCGCTGCGCCTTGTAACACGGCTGAATTAGCTTCCGTGGTTCCTTATAGACATTCCATCAGAATCTCATAGATTTCTTCACGATCAAGTTCACGCGGATTGCATTTTATGATGTTGCAAGTGTCCGCTACTTTTCGCAGTACCTCCGGTGTAATCTCCACTTTGGATCTGAGCTGCCCCATCTTCACAGGCAGTCCGCACTCTCTGATAAATGCTTCAAGCGCCTTTATGCCCTCCTCCGCCGTATCCACCTGAAATACGACCTTTGCAAATCTGGTAAATTTTTCTTCTGCATCCTTTAAGATATGTCTGTAATAAACCGGCTGGATGACGGCAAGTCCCTGTCCGTGATTACAGTCCGTATACGCTCCCAGCTGATGCTCCATCTGGTGCGCCTGGAAGTCCGTCAGACGTCCTACCTTCAAAATACCATTCTCTGCCATGGCAGAATCCCACATCAGATTGCCCCTTGCCTGCACATCATTACTGTCCGCCAGCACCCGCGCATATTCACAACCGTGTTCCGCATAACAGCCAGTGCCACATCATCCGAAACATTATCCCGATCCGATGATCCAAGATACGTTTCCATTGCATGGCTTAACGTGTCAAAAGCACCTGATAGTACCTGCATCTTCGGTACGGTCATGGTATAAGCAGGATTGAGAACCGCAAATGCCGCTGCGGTACCAAAAATCGGTCCCTTCCACATTTTTTCCTCACAGGTAATCACTGCACCGGCATTCATTTCTGCTCCGGTACCCGATGCAGTAACGACAGCTCCCATTGGGATTCCTGCTGTCGGGAATTTTCCTTTTTGATACTCCATTTCCCAGATATCCTCATCCAGCACTGCCTGTGCAGAGATGACCTTACAGCAGTCAATCACGCTTCCTCCGCCAACAGCCAGAATGAAATCTACTCCCCGTTCACGCACGAGTGCAGCACCTTCCTGTACTTTCGCATATGTTGGATTTGGCATAATGCCGGAGAAATCAACGATCTCCTTTCCTGCTTCTTCAAGCAGCGTCCGCATTTCTTCATAAATTCCGGATTTTTTAATGGAACCTCCGCCATAAGCAAGCATCACGGTCTTTCCATAATTTCCAAGTTCAGCGGCAAACGCCTTTTTTGCCGCATCCTCTCCAAAATATACCTTCATAGGGTAAGAATAAGTAAAATCATCCATTGTGTTGTCTCCGTTCACATGATATAATTCGATTGTTTCTTCCGGTTGCTACTGCCGATTATAGTCTCCGATAGTAGCAACCGGTCAATACTTTTTTGAAATATTTCCGGTAAAAGATATCTTTTTAATTTATTCATTGCTTGTATGTTCCTTCTTTCTTAAATACGTATCATTTTCGGTCTGTTTTTCGGAAATACCGGATAAATTAGAATAAATTCTATGATACACCGACATAAATTGCTCAAACTCTTTCTCTGAAATATCAGCCAGCGCTTTCTTTTCAATCTCAGAAAATGCCGTGTCTACCAGTTGCTGCTTCTCTTTTCCCACCGCAGTCAGGAAAATATGAAAACTCCGTCTGTTTCCATTTAAGATCCTGCGCTCAATCAATCCTTTTTCTTCCATCTTGTTGAGAATGGTCGTCAATGAACCCGCTTCCAGAAAACATGCCTTGGCAATCTCCTTCTGATTGCTGCCATCATGTTCTTTTAGATAATCAAGTATCTTAGGCTGACCTATGGTAAGACCGGTATCCTTGAGTTGTTCCAGCAAAGCTTTCTGTACAAGCATCTGATTCGCCATAATCAGATAATGTAGCGTGTCATCCATACTATCCTATCCTTTCAGAAATAGTTATAATTCAAATGGTTTGAATTATAACTATTTCTTCCGATTCTGTCAACAACTATACAAGCAAAGGGATCATGGAGCCGCACCTGCGGCTCCATGATCCCTTCCTGTAAACCGATATGTTTTAAGGCGGATATTTCTGTTGAAATTCCTTCATCCATTCCGCCAGAAAAAGCATGCTTTTGTCTCGCCGCCGCCGATTGCAATCTCGCCGGTCACAATCTCGTCCTTACGCGAAAGTTCCAGCAGCGTCTTATCTGACAGGGACACTATCTCCTGCGCCCGGCGCTTTAACAGCATGCCCTCCTCCGTCAGTATGATGCTGTGCCTGCTTCTGTGAAATAGTTTTACGCCCAGCTCGTCTTCAAGCTGCATAAGCTGTCTGGAAAGCGTCGGCTGTGTAACATGTAGCAGCGCTGCCGCCTTTGAGATATTTTCTTCTCTGGCAACCATCAAAAAGTATTTTAAACCTCTTAATTCCATCGAAGGTTCCCCTGCTTATGCCCTGGCCTCAAATACGGATTGTCGGCTTTCTTCCTGTTCCTCTTGCTCTGCACGCCGCTCTGCCTGTTTTTTCTCCGCCAGTTTTTCCTCCGCCTTCTTTTCCTCTGCCTCTTTCTTTTCCTTCGCTCTTTTCTCGGCATTTTCTTTCGCGAATGTTCCATCCGGGTCATCCGTCGTACATATATACGACGTCATGCTGTCGTATCCGTTGATGACGCACTGGCAGCTTATGATCTTCGCACCCCTTGCTTCCACGGCTGCTTTCTCTTTCTCGATACAGCCCGGCATCAGTGCCAGATTATATTCCAGCCATTTCGCTGTTTTTTCATCGCCGGCCGCTTTCTGCAGAAGCGAACCGCTAATGGTAACGGGATAGTCCGTATTTCTTAAGCAGTCATACTTTTGTATCAAATAATTCCCGTATTCACGCGCACTTCCATAGGCTTTATTCGCCTTGCCGTTCACATTCCTGATATTTTTATAACCGTTCGCATAAACCGCATCGTTGCCGATCCCTGTAACTATCATATTTTTCTCCGTTCTGCAATTATTTTACCTGTTTAAGTTATCGGAGCGACTGCGGCGGCATTTAACCGTGATGTCATGAAACGGCTTTTTTCTGTTGTGTGTTGTATGGTGCAAATCCACCGTTCCATTTTCCTTCTCTGGCTTTTTGCTCACGTCCTGCCATCGTCTGCACTCTTATATTCTCACGCTCCATCTCTGCTACAGCAGCAATAATAGATATAAGCAGTTCACCGGCTTCTTTTGAGCTGTCAATTCCGTCTTCTACACAGACAAAATTCACACCATAATCCTGCATAAGCTGTAAAGAGCTGAGCACATCTGCTGCATTTCTGCCAAATCGTGACAATTTGAATACAAGGACGAAATCAACTCCGTCCTTGCCATCTTCAATATCATTCAACATCCGCATAAATTCCTGGCGGCCTTTTATATTCTTACCGGAATGCCCTTCATCAGAATATTCTCCTACAATCTCCATATCTTGAAATTCTGCATATTTTCTTAGCTTGTCCTTCTGTGCATCAAGACTATAGCCATCAACCTGAATAGCCGTAGATACACGAGCATATATGTAACATCTTGTTTTTTTCATCTTTATCCCCCAAACTTGTCTTAATAATATGAATCTATCGTAATCTTGGAAGCTTATCAGTACTAATTGATTCTAGTGTACGAATCTGTTGCAAAGCCAATTGTCGAAGCAATTCCATTCTTTCTTTTTGGTTTTTCCCTTGATGAATCAACACTACATTATAGCTTTCTAAATTAGCCAAGATTAATAATTGATTCAGGGTTGCACCATCTCTCATATTACCTTTTATATCCGGATTTTCATCTTTCCACTGTTTTGCCGTTCTGCCAAATAGAACCACATTTAACATATCAGCTTCATTTGCATATGTAAAACTGATTTGTGCCGGTGTCAATTCCGGTGGTATCAATTTTTCTTTGATTGCATCTGTATGTATTCTATAATTCAGTTTTGATATTTCTCTGTTTAGACTCCAATTCAATGAAAAACGGCTATTTTCATCTGCTTTCAGCCTTTTATAATCCTTGATTATATAAAGTTTAAATTCTGCTGAAATCCATGATGCAAATTCAAACGCAATATCTGAATGTGCAAAAGTGCCACCATATCGTCCAGATTTACTTACGATTCCTATTGCTCCAGTTGTCTCTATCCATTTTGTAGGTGACATTGTAAATGCATTAAACCCTGCTTGATTTCTAAAGGAGTCGAATTCGACCCCTTTAAAATTACTATTATGTAGTTTTTCCCATAAACCAAGAAATTCTATTGTATCCTTGCTTCTCATCCAATTTTTGATTACATCCTTTGGTTCATCACTTTTATAACGCGCAATATCAGTCAGTGATATAAATTCATTTTCAAAGTTCTGTGTATATATTCCAATATCAATTCCATTAGCATGAATTGTGTCTTTGACAAGATTTTTCACTTCATCATCCTCCACTTCAATTGTCTATTTACTTTCCATCTCATTTTTGTCCTTTAATTCGTCATAATACGCTTTATACCTGTAAATCGTTCTCTCACTGACATTATTCCTTCTTGCAATCTCTACCATAGTCATTCCACTTTCATAACCGGCAACAAAATCATTGTAAATAGCCATCCATTTTGCATTATGCTTCTGCCTTCCGCTTAATTTACGATTTTTATAATATTCCAATTCTTCACGTAACTCAGCGTTCTCATTTTCCAACTCTTCAATTCTTTTTAATGCTTCCTCAAGTGTTATAACCTTCTCCACTTCATTGTTTCTCCGTTCATGTCATTTTCGTTTTGTCTGTATTATATATTGATAATCAGTATTAGTCAATTTGATTTTGTCATGCATGAACACTTTTCATATTCATCATGTGAATAAAATACCGCTGATACCTTTTGCAAGCTATGTCTTTCCATATTAAATAAATTCAATGGCTGAAATATATGCTGAATATATCGTCTGATTAGATAAGATGGATATTATTCATATAAGTCTTAATATTTTCAGTTTCATTACCTTGTCCTTTGGACACTCCAAGACAATCAAAAAAGACATCCCTTGCCCCGTAATAATTACGGTTCAGGAATGTCCTTTTTTCGCTACTTAGCAGTAAAATAGACTCACGATACAACTTATCCACAATCTATACAATTCCGAAATGCTTAAACGCTTGCATGATTGCTTCTTCCTTCTCCGGTGTGCATTATGGCTGTCTCGCATTTTCTGATTTAGGTAAATTAAAATTCTCTCTCACATCCAGTCCGCATTTCTTCTTAATCTGTGCAATATACAACGAAGAAACCTTCAGTCCTGTCTGTTCGAGTACATAAGTCTTTATCTGTTCATAGGTTGCTTTTCCCTTGAACTCTGATAAATCCATATCCTCCAACGAGATGTCAACCTTCACTTTCCTACTGTCGACCAGTCTCCGTTCCACTTCGGTCCGCGCTGAGCAAAGCCACAGTCTCCACATGTGTCGTGTGCCCAAACTGATCCACCGGACGCACTTTCCGAAGTGCATAGCCGCCCCCGCACAGGATCTTCAGATCTCTTGCAAGCGTTGCCGGATCGCAGCTGACATACACGATGCGGTCCGGTTCCATACGAAGCATCGTCTCCAGGCACTTCTCATCGCATCCCTTCCGGGGCGGATCGACAACGATCACATCCGGATGAAGCATGTCCGCATCTGGCTTCCGGCTCTCCTTTTCATAGAACTCAGGAAGAACCTCCTCCGCTTTTCCCACGAAAAAGGAGGCGTTGGTAATACCGTTTAATGCCGCATTGCTCTTAGCGTCTTCGATTGCCTGCGGCACGATCTCCACGCCGTAGACCTTCCCCGCCTTCTGTGCCAGAAACAGCGAGATCGTCCCGATTCCACAGTATAGATCCCAGACGGTCTCCCTGCCAGTCAGACCCGCGTAGGAAAGTGCCAGACTGTACAGCTTCTCCGTCTGCACCGGGTTTACCTGGTAAAAAGACTGCGGGGAAATGTGATAAGCGATTGCCGTATCTGTCAGTGCAAAATCATGGTCACAATCGCGCAGATGAATCTGATCCGTGATATAATCCGATCCCCAGACGGTCCGGGTCTCCTCCCCCAAAATCACATTCGTATTCTTCCGGTTGATGTTCACGGAAATGCTGGTCATACCTTCTATTTTACACAACGCATCCACCAGTTTCTTCTCCTGCGGAAGTGTCTCTCCGTTAATGACCAGGCAGACCATCAGTTCCTTTGAGGTGAATCCGTAACGGATCAGCACATGGCGCACCAGTCCCTTCCCGATCGTCTCATCATAAGGGCGGACGCCGTTCTCACGCATATAGGAAAGCACCGTTCCAAGGATCTGTTCATTCTGCGTAACGCCCAGTTTACAATCCTCCACCGGGATAATGCTGTGCGTGCGCGCTGCGTAAAATCCCGCCACCGGCATCCCGTCCCTGTCCGCGCCGATCGGGAACTGTGCCTTATTGCGGTAACGATACGGCTGCTCCATCCCCACAATCTCCTCCATCACGGAATCAATGAGTTCCGGCGCAAATCCTCCGATACGGATCAGATTGCCGCGCACCTTTTTCTGCTTATAGCAAAGCTGCTGCCTATAGTCCATCGCCTGGATCTGGCAGCCGCCGCAGCGCGCATACAGCGGACATTCCGGCTTCACACGGTAAGGCGACGGTTCTAAAATCTCCTGCACCCTGGCATAGCCGTAGTTCTTCTTGAGCTTCGTGATGCCGGCACGGATCGTATCCCCGATCACAGCATCTTTCACGAAAAAGGTCATCCCCTCGTATTTTCCGATGCCCTCTCCGTCAACGCCCATATCTTCGATCTTTAACTCAATACTGTCGTTTTTCTTCATATCCTGTGATATACCTATGACTCTCTTCCTGATCTGCGGATATTGCTCTCCAGCAGGCGGTTATATCCCTGCCACTCCAGATTGTTCTCCGGAACACTTGCAAAAATCTCCCGTATTGTCTCCATCTTGGCGTCAATATTGTCCGCAAAACTGAGTGCCAGTGCTTCCGCAAGTGCCGGTTTCTTCGGCGAACCGTATTCCAGTTCTCCGTGGTGAGCTAAAATGCAGTGCTTCAACTCATTGGCGGTTCCCTTCGGGAATCCCGGAATCGTGCGGATCCGCTCTCCGACCATCTCGGCACCGATCATGATATGTCCTAAAAGCTGTCCCTCATCCGTGTAATCGTTCTCCGGGAACGTCGAGAGTTCCTCCAGCTTTCCGATATCATGGAAAATTGCCGCAGACACGATCAAATCGCGGTTTAAGATCGGATAAGTTTCCGCAAAATAATCACAGTTCTTCGTCACAGAAAGCGTATGCTCCAGCAGTCCGCCCACAAATCCGTGATGCACGCTCTTTGCTGCGGAATGGAACTTGAACCGTTTTTCAAAATCCTTATCCTCGACAAAAAAGCTCTCCAGAAGCTTTCTTAAATACGGGTGCTTCACGGAAGCAATCAGTCCGAGAAGCTCTGTATACATCCCGTCGATGTCCTTTTTGGATACCGGCAGATAATCTTTCGGATCATATTCCCCTTCCTGCACCTTGCGCACACGCTTTACGTTGAGCTGGAGATTTCCCTGAAAACTTGTGATGTCTCCCATGACTGCGATGTAGTCTAACGAATCAAACTCATCGATTCCAACCGAGCCCGGCTCCCAGATCTTGGCGTCCAGTGTACCGGTCTTATCCTGCAGGATCAGATTATCATAAGGCTTTCCCGCCTTTGTCAGCGCTGACTGCTTTACCTTGCACAAATAGATTTCGTTGATTCTCTCGCCCTCACGCAGGCTCTCAATATACTTCATTTCTGACCTCATTTCCATAATATGGCGGTGCCGCAAGACACCGCCTTCTGTTACTATCCTCTACTTTAACACACCGACCTGTACCGTACAGGTGATCTCCTCGTACTTCTCCGCGCCCTGCCGCTGTACAACGATCTCCACCTCGTCGCCCGGTTTCAATGCCAGAAGCTTGCTCTCATAACTGTCCACCGTGTAGACAGCTTCTCCATCCATCTCTGTAATGACATCGCCGCTCTGCAGTCCTGCCGCCAGCGCTGGTGAATCCATCTTGACTTCCTTGATGTATGCACCCTTCGGAATGTCGTATTCCTTGGCGGTTGCCGCAGAAACCGTCGTCAGTCCCAGACCGATATACGGAATGTCCTGATTGTTGGACAGCTTCTCGATCAACTGCTTTAACTCGGAGATCGAGAGGGCTGTGAGCGTCGTCTGATCCTCCTCATTGCCGTAATCCTGCATTACCAGACCGATCACCTCGCCGTTCACATTGATGATGACACCGCTGCCGCTGCTGCTGCCCACAATATCCGTCGTAAAGACGGTATAATTATTGTCGATCGTGGAAATCACATTGTTGGTAGATGTAATATTCCCCGTAAGGATCGAATAGTTCGTTCCGAGCGGACTTCCCACCGCAATAACCATGGTTCCCTGCATTGTAGTCAGTGAATTCCCGAGCTTCGCCACCGAGATTGCATTCATGGTATCCTCATCCACCTGACTGCGCGGCACCGAGAGCACTGCAATTCCCGTATTGCCGTCGTAGTGCTTCATGGACGCTTCCACCGTCACATCATTGATGAAAGTAACATAGACCTCCTGTGCATCTGAGATGACCTTGCGCTCCGTTAAGATCAGAAGTTCCTGACCGCTGTCTGCAATGATAATGCCGGATGCCTGTCCCCTGCTCTCGTAAGAATTGTTGAACCAGTCCGTGTCGCTCTTGACCCCCGTCACGGTCACGACAAAGCGGTTTGCTTCTCTTCCCACCGCATACAGCTTGTTCTGCACGTTCTGTACATCCGCAATCTCAAGCTCCTGGGGCTGCTGTAGCGGCGGTTCCTCGGAAGGTGCCTGTGGTTCCTCGGATGCCTCCGTCTCCTCGGATGTCTCTGTCTCCTCAGTCAGCTCCGTCACCGCAACCGAATCCTGCGGAATGGTGACCACCGGTTCCTCCTCTGGGCAAAACAGTGATTCAAACTTAGGCTGAAAATATGCAAAAACCAGACTTGCTATGATTCCAAAAACGACTGCCATCAGAGCGATAAAACCTGCCTGCATCAGCAATCGCTTCTTATTGACCGGCTTTTCTTTGATTTTTTCGTTAATAAAAGAAAACTGATCGTTATCCTTTTGCTGCATGATTTCCTCTTTTCTGCATGTATTTACACACGAATTTCTGAAAACCGTACCAGTAATCATTATAAAATGAATCACATACGCTTGCAATAGGATTCTACAATTCTTTTCAGGTTCCGCTTTCCAAGACTCCCGGAATCATATATAATAAGAAGGACATAACCATGTGACAATCAAATCAAAGGAACTGCTATGAACGAAAAAGTATTACACACCTTAGAATATAACAAGATTCTCGATCAACTGACCGAATATGCTTTCAGCGCTGACGCCAAGTCGCGCTGTCAGAAGCTGCGCCCGATCACCGACCGCGCGCAGATCGAACAGCTGCAGCAGCAGACATCGGATGCCTTAAGCCGGCTGTTCAAATACGGCTCCCTGTCCTTTTCTGGAGTTACGGACATCCGCGATTCGCTAAAGCGCTTAGAGATCGGCGGTGCCTTAAGCGCCATCGAACTGCTGCGCGTCTGCTCCCTCTTAGAGTCCGCGAAACGCGCGAAGGCTTTTGCCAGATCACAGGACGACAACGATCAGCCGGACGATTCCCTGACCAGTCTTTTTGCCGGCATCGAGCCTCTCACGCCGCTGTGTGACGAGATCCGGCGCTGTATTCTCTCCGAGGACGAGATTGCCGACGACGCCAGCAGCACGCTGCACTCGATCCGGCGCTCCATGCGCGGAATGAACGATAAGATCCGCGCACAGATGAACTCCATGATCAACAACACCACGACCAGAAGCTATCTGCAGGACACCGTCATTACCATGCGCGACGGGCGCTACTGTCTCCCGGTCAAAGCGGAGGCAAAGTCTCTTGTTCCAGGCATGATCCATGACCAGTCCTCCACCGGCTCCACACTTTTCATCGAGCCGATGGCTGTCGTCAATCTGAACAACGAATACAAAGAGCTGCAGCTCCGTGAGCAGGAGGAGATCGAGGTCATCCTTGCCGGCTTAAGCAATCTGACCGCCTCCTACGCCACACAGCTGCTCGCCGACTATGAACTTCTGACCGAGCTGGACTTTATTTTTGCCAGAGCGGCTTTCGCGCAGACATACAACGGGGTCGCCCCGCTTTTTAATGATGACGGACGGATTCACATCCGCAAAGGACGCCACCCGTTACTCGATCCGAAAAAGGTCGTTCCGATCGACGTACGGCTCGGCGAGGATTTCCGCCTGCTGATCGTGACCGGTCCGAACACCGGCGGTAAGACGGTCTCCTTAAAAACCGTCGGTCTGCTGACGCTGATGGGACAGTCCGGCCTGCATATTCCGGCGTCCGAGCGCTCGGAACTCGGTATTTTTGACGAAGTGTTCGCTGACATCGGGGACGAGCAGAGTATCGAGCAGTCGCTCAGTACCTTCTCCTCCCACATGGTCAACATCATCCGTATCTTAGAGCAGGTCAACGACCGTTCTCTGGTACTTTTCGATGAGCTCTGTGCCGGAACCGATCCGACCGAGGGCGCTGCGCTTGCGATCTCCATTCTCTCGAAGCTCCACCTTTACGGAGCACGCATTATGGCTACGACGCATTACAGCGAGCTCAAGGTCTATGCTCTCTCCACACCAGGCGTGGAAAATGCCTGCTGTGAGTTCGATGTGGCGACGTTAAGTCCGACCTACCGCCTCTTAATCGGTATTCCGGGCAAGAGCAACGCGTTTGCCATCTCTGAAAAGCTCGGTCTTCCGTCGGATCTCATTACCGACGCCAAGGGGCGCATCAGCAAGAGTGAGGGCGATTTTGAAGACCTGATCGCAGATCTTGAGAAGAGCCGCAGCACGATCGAGCGGGAGCAGTTAGAGATCAACCAGTACAAAGCCGAGATCGAGTCCTTAAAGGAAAAGCTGGAGCAGAAGCAGGAGCGTCTGGATTCCAGCCGCGACAAGATTCTGCGCGAGGCAAACGAGCAGGCATACAATATCTTAAAAGAAGCCAAGGACGTCGCCGATGAGACGATCCGCAATTTTAACAAATACGGCAAGGCGGGCGCACCGGTCAGCGAGATGGAAAAAGAACGTACCAAGCTGCGCGGCAAGATGGACAAAGCCGCACAGAAGATGTCCGAGCAGAAAAAAGCCTCCGTACCGAACCACAACGTTCCGAAGAAGCTGCGCATCGGCGACAGCGTCAAAGTCATCAGCATGAACTTAAAAGGCACCGTTCATTCCCTTCCGAATGCCAGGGGCGACCTGTATGTGCAGATGGGAATTCTGCGCTCTCTGGTCAACATCAACGACCTGATCCTTCTGGAAGAGGATGCCGCACCGGGCACCAAGAAGTTCCAGAAGACCAGTGCCGGCAAGATCAAGATGAGCAAATCCGCCTCCGTCTCCACAGAGATCAATCTCATCGGTAAGACGACCGACGAGGCCATTCCGCTTCTCGACAAATATCTGGACGACGCTTATCTGGCACATCTGCCGTCCGTGCGCATCGTTCACGGAAAAGGCACGGGCGCACTCCGCAACGCGGTGCAGGCTCATTTAAAGCGCTTAAAATATGTCAAATCATTCCACCTCGGCGAGTTCGGCGAGGGCGATGCCGGTGTCACGATTGCCGAGTTTAAGGACTGATATTTAAAATAAAAATGAGGAGATGATGATATGGCAGCAAAACAGAAAATTCTCATCGTAGATGATGACAATAATATCGCAGAACTGATTTCCCTGTATCTCACAAAGGAATGTTTCGATACCCGGATCGTCAATGACGGCGAGGAAGCCATGATCGCTTTTGATCAGTACAATCCGAATCTGATCCTGCTCGATCTGATGCTTCCCGGCATGGACGGCTATCAGGTCTGCCGTGAGATCCGTGCGAAGGCAAATGTTCCGATCATTATGCTGTCAGCCAAAGGCGAGATTTTTGACAAGGTACTCGGTCTGGAGCTCGGCGCGGACGATTACATGATGAAGCCGTTCGACTCCAAGGAGCTTGTCGCGCGCGTCAAGGCAGTGCTGCGCCGCTATCAGCCGGCAAAGCCGGAGGAACCTGCCGCAGAGTTAAAATGCGTCAAGTACACGGATCTGGTGGTCAATCTCTCGAACTACTCCGTCATCTACATGGGGCAGGCCGTCGATATGCCGCCAAAGGAACTGGAGCTTTTATATTTTCTTGCGGCTTCGCCGAATCAGGTTTTTACAAGAGAGCAGCTATTAGACCACATCTGGGGTTATGAATACATCGGCGACACGCGTACTGTGGATGTTCACGTGAAGCGTCTCCGCGAGAAGATCAAGGATCATGCCAACTGGAGCCTCGCAACGGTCTGGGGCATCGGCTACAAATTCGAGGTTCGTGACCTATGAAACGTACCCTTTACCCCAAACTGCTCGCCGGCTATCTGATGTACGGTCTGATCGGTTTTCTCATCATCACAACCTTTACCTACCACATTACGTTTGCCTTTGTGGAAAAAAAGGAGGCTGCCAGCCTCTACCGGGAATCCGCCCTGATCTCCTCCAACTATGCCGGGAATTATTTTTCCAAGACCATGACGCTGGACGAGATACAGACACAGCTTTCCACCTTAAGCACCTATCTCTCCAGCGAAATCTGGATCGTGGACACGCGCGGCAGCATCATTCTGAACACGGCGGCGCCGGGCTGTGATCCCACACCGGTTCCCGGCTTCAACATTACCGACTTCGGAAGCCGCTATTATCAGACCGGCACGTTTTATAACCAGTTTACGTCAGAGATGCTAAGTGTTTTCTCGCCGATCACCGTCAACTACAAGGTGCGCGGCTATGTGGTCATCCACAAGCCGACCAGCAGTCTCGTGTCCTACGCGAACGGACTTGTCGCCATCGCTTATGAGACGCTTGGGCTTCTGTTTCTGGCAGCCTTTGTGGTACTGATTCTGTTTACCTATGTGGTGTACATACCGATCCGCAAGATTACAAAAGCGGCGGACGAATATGCCGCCGGCAACTTTGAAAAAAAGATTGATGTTCACTCCAATGATGAGATCGGCTATCTCGCCGCCTCGCTCAACTACATGGCGAACGAACTGAATACCCTGGAGGACGACCAGAAAAAGTTCGTCTCCAACGTCTCGCATGATTTCCGTTCGCCCCTCACTTCCATCAAAGGTTATGTGGAAGCGATGCTCGACGGCACCATTCCCGTAGAGATGCAGGACAAATATTTAAACATCATCCTCTTTGAGACCGAGCGGCTGAACAAGCTGACCAAGAGCCTTCTTGAGTTAAACAAATTCGGCTCACACGGCACGATGCTGGACATCACGGATTTCGACATCAATCACACGATCCGCATGACAGTCCAGACGTTCGAGGGGCGCTGCATGGAAAAGCGCATTACTTTCAACCTGATCTTAACCGGCGAGAAGCTTTTTGTCTCCGCCGATATGAGTAAGATCGAGCAGGTACTCTACAACCTGATCGACAATGCAATCAAATTCAGCCACACGGACTCCGCGATCACGATCGAGACCACGGAGAAGAACGACAAGATCTTCGTCTCCGTCAAGGACACCGGCATCGGCATCCCGGGCGACAGCATCAAAAAGATCTGGGAGCGCTTCTACAAGACGGATCTCTCCCGCGGCAAGGACAAAAAAGGAACCGGGCTTGGTCTCTCCATCGTAAAGGAGATTGTCCAGGCACACGGCGAAAACATCAACTGTATCAGCACGGAAGGCGTGGGAACGGAATTTATCTTTACCCTGCCGTTAGCAAAGAAGCTGTCCCATCAGGCGGGCAGTTGACTTTGGGGCGATAAGTTATATTACAGGAAGCACTTGATACAGATTTCGGCTGGAACTGCATATGAAACATTCGTTGGAGAAAAATGTGTGTATTTCTTCCAGCCGGATGACTGCATCTGATTCCGTGTCTCTTCCACGTTTGGACTCTCCCGGAGTGTGTCCGACAAGCCACAGACAATGAGCGGACTTTCTAGTGTCCCTAATGGCACCGCTTCACAGACAATATAAAACCGCGCGAACCGAAACTCGTTGGCATCTGCTATTGAAAATAGGGCAGATGCCAATTCAGACATCGGCTTCGCGCGGTTATGTTTTGTTCGACATAAAGATGGCATAAATGCCATCTGTTGTCTGGTGCCATAAGGGACACACAAAAGTCCTAAAATTGTCTGTTGGCTTGCGGACATAGTCCGTAGAGTGCTCCAAACTTGGAAAGACACGGATCATCGCAGATGCAGTCACCGGCTGGTAAGAAATGCCGCATTTTTTGAACAGAATGTTCCATAGGCATTCCATCCGAAATCGTAGGGGTATGCTTCTCATAGTATAACTTATCACACAAAGCTGCTTACCTGCTTCGTGCGGCAGCTTCTTTCAGATGGCTCCGTCCCGCGTTCTATACACATGCAAATGCTGCTGATTCTTCCTTGAGATTCTTTGCCACGGTACTGTTCTCCTCCATCTGTCCGTTTACAGTGGACATGGACTGTACCAGGGAATCAATGTTCGTGGCTGCATCGGTCACGCCATTTGCGGATTCTTCGACCGCACGGCTGATGCCCTCAATTGCCTCTGTCATCTCCATCATTGTCGCCAGTATATCCTGCGCCTCGCCCGCATACTCTGCCATCGTGTTGTCGATGTGGGTCGCATCATCATTGTACTGCTGACCACCCTGCACAAACGCACGGTAATCCGGCAGGATGTTCTCGTTGATATAACCAACAATCTTCTCCGAAGAAACAACCAGTCCCTGTACTGCCTCAATTACCTGCTCATTGATCGTCTGGATATTGTTCGCTGTCTCACGCGAAGAATCTGCGAGCTGTCTGATCTCATCTGCTACAACTGCAAATCCCTTTCCGGCTTCACCGGCACGCGCCGCCTCAATCGATGCATTCAGTGCAAGCAGATTCGTCTGGCTGGAAATATTTAAAATATCCGCCGTCAGCTGTGCGACCTTCTCCACACTCTTGGAATTCTCGAGCGCCTGGTTCATCTCCGTCGTAATCTCGCCGATCATCTCGTTGGTGTTGTTCATGTTCTCTGTCGCCGTGTGCTCAAGCTCCGTCGCACGCTTCTTCATATCCTGCGCATATTGTGACATAACCTTGGTCTGATCTGCCATCTTCTGTACTTTGCCTTCCGCGGCGGTCGTATTCTCGCTGACGCTGTTCGTCGTTGCGGATACCTCCTCCATCGTTGCAGAAAGCTCTTCCATGATCGCGGAAATATCATTGGCATTGTCACTGGACGCTGCAACGCTACTTGCTACATTTCCGACAACTCCGTCAAGGACATTGGAATTGCTGATGATGTTGGACATGATATTCTGCAGCGTCTCGATAAAATGATTGATACCGATCGATGACTGCCCGATCTCATCCATCGACTTTACCGTAACGCGCTTTGTGAGGTCACCGTGTCCACCTTTGATCTCATCAATAATCTCTGTCAGTTCACTCGTCTGCTTTCTGAGCGGCTTTACAACCGTCTTGATAATCACAACAACCACCATGACAAATGCCACAAAAGAAATTGCCAGCAGGATCAGCGATAGTATCATATTCTGGTTGTACAGATCTTTCTGTTCCTGAATATTCTGCTTCACCAATTCATCGTTGCGAGATATGAGCGTATCCATATTGACCGCAATCGTATCTGACCACTCCGTCATCACAGAATTTGCCTTTGCCACCGCTGCTGCAGAATCACCGGCCATCGCCGTCTGCATCAGTTCCACGGTTGTCCCCTGCGCCTCTGTGAGCAGATCAAATGTCTCATTCATAAGCTGGATATCATCTGCCGTAAAATAGTGATCCATCGCCAGAAGCTCCTTTTCATAGCTGTCCACGTTCGACTGGTATTCCGTCAGCTGGGATGCCACATACTCATACAGATCCTTGCTCGGCTCTGCGCAGAGCGCAAGCGTAAGCTTCTGCGTGTTGGCAAAAGCAAGATTGATCTCATCCATACAGATTGTCGCACGTACACCCTCTCCGGAGATCTGATTGCTTTCCTTCTGAACGGCGGTCATGGAATAAAGACTCACGCCTGCAATCATAATCGCGATGCACCCAAGAACCGCAACCGGTATAATGAGTTTGGCAATAACCGATGATTTTTTCTTCATCCTTTCGTATCCTCCATTAAAATTGTCTATAGCCCCATTTTATCATGATATGCGGACATATTCTATTCATTTTTTTAACGAAATCTATACATTTCAAAAAAATTCCTCGTATATCTTGACATTCAAGTTAGTTTGTACTAACATAACAGTTGTTATGGAAGAAGACCGAAAAAAATTAACCGAAAAGAAATTACTTTCCTGCGGAAAACGGGAATTTCTGGAAAAGGGATATGCGAAGGCGAACCTCCGCTCGATCTGCAAAGCTTCCGGCGTGACAACCGGCGCCTTTTACTTTTCTTTTGCGAGCAAGGAAGCGCTGCTTCGCGCCATCTTAGATCCCTTCATCGCAGATTCCAGAGAGCTCCTTTCCGGGCTTGCCCGGATGGAGGAGGAACATCCCGAGACTGCAGACGACAATGAGATCCAGATCATCCGGTATCTCTCTGCACACCGCGAGGAATGTATTATCCTGATGGAGAAATCCGCCGGCAGCTGCTATGAACATTTTCATGAGGAAGCAGCCGCGATGATGCAGGAATCTTTCCGCCGTTATTACAGAAAGTATCTTGGCGCCGAACCGGATCCGGAACTGATCCGGATTCTTGCGTCCATGCGCCTGCACGGGTATCTGGAATTAGTTCATGGAGACTACACAATGAAAGAAAGACTGTTTTTAGCCAGAGCGATCGGCATCCACGCCGACGCCGGCACCCTGAGTTTAATACAATATTTAAAGGAAGAGAATGATGCTCACCGTTAATCCGGTGGGCATTTTCTTTTATAAAACATAACAAAAAAAATATTTGTTATCGAGGAGGAAAACACAATGAATCAAAAACCAAACTACGGAAACTGGGTACCTGAAAAACTCTTGTATCTGACCTTCGGCGGCGCCGCCCTCTTTCTGGTGCTTGCACTGCTGGCAGGTCTTGCTTTCTCAAACACGCCCCTCGCGGTCATCTGCGCCATTCTCTGCGCCGTTCTGCTCGCCTTCGGCATCTATATGTATGCGTGCCACGAATGCTTTGCCTTTGGAAAAGGCGATATGATGGCAAAGGTTCACGCACATCTGGTCGCCCATCTCAACTGGGACGGACACGGCACGCTTCTCGACATCGGCTGCGGCGCTGCCCCGCTCACCATCCGCTGTGCCAAGGCATTCCCGGACGCAGCGCTCACCGGCATGGATTACTGGGGCGCACAGTGGAACTACGCCAAAGAGCAGTGTGAAAAAAATGCGGCAATCGAGGGCGTCGCTTCCCGCATCCATTTTGAGAAAGGCGATGCGGCACACCTGAACTATGCCGACGAGACGTTTGACGCCGCCGTCAGCAACTTTGTCTTCCATGAAGTCCACTCCGCCAGAGACAAGCGTGATGTCGTGCGGGAGGCACTGCGCATCGTAAAGCGCGGCGGAGTTTTTTCCTTCCAGGATCTCTTCGCCCAGAAAAGCCTCTACGGCGACATGGATGCCTTTGTGGAAGAGCTGAAAAAGGAAGGCATTTCCGAGATCCACTACATCGGAAATCTGGAAAAAACACTGGATTTTGTCCCCGCCTACGTGCGCACACCCTGGATGATCAGCGGCATGGGCATTCTCTACGGGAAAAAATAACAGTTCCCTACAGCTGCGCCAGCACTTCGCCGATGTCGCCGTCAATGCAGATCGAGCGTCCGTCAAGTTCCGTGATTCCTTTTTCCATTGTCATCCCGGCAAGATACGCCTCCTGCCGTGTAAAGTACGCACTTTTTTTGCCCCGGTTACCGGAAAGTAACTTAATGAAATGAATCTCGCTTGCGAGATTCTCCGCGCGCTCGCGGTTCGCAAAGCGATATTTTCCTTACCGTGAGCTACGCATCCTCGCGGTGCGTTTTTTATTTCATAGGAAGGTTCTACTTTCACACATAAATGTATCACGGTATTTCCTATGAAACAAGAAAGAATCCTGCTTTGCAGGATTCTCCGCCTACGGCGGGTTGCTCTAGCGACATAATTCCACTCCGACGCAGTGCGATCCTGCCCGGAGGGCTTTTTCATTCATAGGATGTAATTTCCTATGAATAAAAAAAAGACATGCAGGTTAATACCCGCATGTCTTCAATGTCCAGTCACCGTTTCCGGAGCGCACCAGCACCCACTGCCAGTCCTGATAAATTTCGTTTGGATTGAGGCTTCCGTCTCCGCCGTGCTTGTCCGTCTGAAAATCTGACAGAAGAACAATTGCCTGATCTGCCTGATACTGATCTGCCCATTCCGGCTCCGCTTCCCGCACGCTCTCCTCATCGTACCGGAAAGACGTCATCACACATCCCGGAAAATGATCGTCGAAATACTCCTGCGCGGTATCCATCGCCGCACTGATCTCCTCCTGCGAATAATAGTCGGACGCTCCGATCTCTCTCTTGACTCCGCTCCTCGCTCCGTTGCCAAAACATACAGCGATCACTCCCACAACCACTGCGGCGAGCAGTACAGCACCCAGAATCTGAAAGATCCTCTCATACTGTTTTGTCCCCATGTTCTTTCCCCTTATTCCTGTGTTCTCTGATAGAATGTGTACACATTCCTATCTTCTTATCATACTCTGCCTGGCTCCATTCGTCAATCATCCGCCACAGAATCTTTCACATAAATACAAAAAAAGCGGCCGGTGCCTTCTCCTAGTCAATCAGATCATTCTGAAAACGCGACAGGTGCTCATACGGAAGAATCAGCCGGCCACGGTACAGCCCGCACCCGTCATTGATGAGGCTGTTGTCGATTGCCGCAAACATATTGACATCCAGCTTTGCAAGCTCGAGTTCGTGCAGTCTCCGGCAGCGCTCGTAGGCTTCATCAAAGTAGACACATTCCCCCTCAGGGATGGCATCCCTTCTCGCCCGGTCGCTCTCCTGCTTTTTCTCATACCCCAGATGATTGGCGGGTCCGATCTCTGCAATATCGTCCATCCGCTTCGTCCGAAGCTGCATCTCCATGTAGCACTTCGCGCTGTTATCAAAGAACGTAATATGCAGGGAGCGGTAGCCGTCCGGGTCCACATGCGCGATATAATCGCGGTAATACGGGCGCACCGCATCCGAAAGCAGTGGGGAGTCGCTCTCCTTCACACCTCCGGCGGGCTCCGCCGTAAACCCGCGCTCCTCCAGAAATCCCTTAAGCACATTGGCGGTCTCATACAGATATCGGATCTCCTCCCGCTCTCCGTCCTCCGGATTCTTAAGATGGCACTTCGGCATGGAGATGACAATCCGGTACGCGATCAGATCCCGGAAGCAGTTCAAGCGTTCCTGCAATTCCGACACCGGCGGATACGTTCCGTTCTTCGTATAGTAGTCATAGATGTACTCCACAACATAACCGTTGAACTTCGCCTCCGCACGGATTAAAGACTTGATCCTCCCTTTGAACGTGAAGGACAGGTAGGGATATTCCCGTGCCATATATTTATAGAATTCCCGGATCTTCTGCGACTGCGCCGTCAGGAAATCATTGTGCTCGAGCAATTCCATAATCTGAGACAGAAATTCACAGTGCCTGACGTCCACTTCATTCCCGGTCCGTGCTGCGGACTGCCGCAGGTCTTCGGTATATTTTTTCAAAATTTTTAAGACGGTGTCTCCGGAATAGAGATAATCGTTTAATGTAATCATAGGCGTACCTTCTTTGGGTTTCTACCTATATTTTCAGATATATTTTTTATCTCGTCAACACCTTTTTGCAGTACCGGTGCGCCCCGCAATGCGGGCATACCAGCTTTCTTCTGGTCAGCGTGTGCGCTCCCATGACATAAGCGCCCATCTCAGGCACAAACCGTGTCTTACACTCCGGGCACTCATAAGCTCCTGCATCACGATCAAGAATGCATGCAATCGCAATGCCGATCACAATGACAACTATGCCGACTGCAATCAGCGCAATCCGCATCCAGTCCTCCATCGGAAATGCTCCCGCCACCACAAACATTGGTGTAGCCGCAATAATCACAAGCGCCGATACCATTCCGGATAAAATAATTTTCTTCTTGCTTTCCTGTGCTTCTTTCACTAAATTCACCATATTCTCCTCCGCTTTCTCCCGATACTCTGTCTCGGAAATCCGTTCTCCTGTCAGCAATTCGTTTACAGATAGATCCAGTTCGTTACATAACGGCAACAGCAGCGAAATCTCCGGGAAACCATTTCCGCGCTCCCATTTTGAGATCGTCTTATCACTGATTCCCAGCTGCTCCGCCAGCTGTCTCTGCGTGTAACCCTTTTTCTTTCTCTCATCTGCAATAAATTTTCCTGTCTTAATCTGATCCATGTCTTCCTCCTTTCTGGTCTCATTATGTTCCCGCTCCCACGGCTTTCACACACACGCAGCGTAGAATATGGTGAATTTGTGCGGATTCTACGTTCCGTCGAGTGGCCTCTTGCCCGCGATTTCTCAGTTCCATGACGGTTATCCTAGACTCCGACAGCTACAGTTTTCCTCTCCTGCAACCGCCGATCCAGATCCCGGCAGCTACAGTTTCCCACTTTAATGCAAAAAAGGCTCCCAAGGAAAACCCTGGGAGCCTTAAATTTACTGAATAATATTTAATTACTCGATGATTGTAGCAACACGGCCTGAACCTACAGTTCTACCACCCTCACGGATAGCAAATGTAAGACCCTGCTCCATAGCTACCGGGTGAATTAACTCGATAGTCATCTCGATGTTATCACCAGGCATGCACATCTCTGTACCAGCCGGAAGGTTGCAAACACCTGTTACGTCTGTTGTTCTGAAGTAGAACTGCGGACGATAGTTGTTGAAGAACGGAGTATGACGACCACCCTCGTCCTTTGTCAGAACGTAAACCTGAGCTGTGAACTTGTGATGGCAGGTAACAGTACCTGGCTTAGCAAGAACCTGTCCACGAACGATCTGGTCACGGTTGATACCACGAAGTAATGCACCGATGTTATCACCAGCCTGAGCCTCGTCTAACTGCTTACGGAACATCTCGATACCGGTTACAACGGTTGTCTGAACATCATCTCTAACACCAAGAATCTCAAGGTTATCATTCAGATGTAATGTACCTCTCTCAACACGTCCGGTAGCAACTGTACCACGACCTGTGATTGTAAATACATCCTCGACTGGCATAAGGAATGGCTTATCTGTGTCACGCTGCGGATCCGGAATGTACTCATCAACTGTATCCATGAGTTCCATGATCTTGTCGCCCCACTCGCCCATCGGATCCTCAAGAGCCTTAAGAGCAGAACCCTTAATGATCGGGCATCCCTCGAAGCCGTACTCCTCAAGCTGCTCGGTAACTTCCATCTCTACTAACTCAATGAGCTCCGGATCGTCTACCATATCGCACTTGTTTAAGAAAACAACGATGTAAGGTACACCTACCTGACGGGAAAGTAAGATGTGCTCTTTTGTCTGAGCCATAACACCGTCAGTAGCAGCTACTACGAGGATAGCACCATCCATCTGTGCAGCACCAGTGATCATGTTCTTTACATAGTCAGCATGGCCTGGGCAGTCAACGTGTGCGTAATGTCTCTTCTCTGTCTCGTACTCGATGTGAGCGGTAGAAATTGTGATACCACGCTCTCTCTCTTCCGGAGCCTTATCGATGTTCTCGAAATCTGTAGCTGTGTTACCAGCAACTCTTGCAGCTAATACTTTGGAGATAGCTGCTGTTAAAGTTGTTTTACCATGGTCAACGTGTCCAATGGTACCGATATTACAATGTGGTTTTGTTCTTTCAAACTTAGCTTTTGCCATTTTGAATATCCTCCTTAAAATGATGCCCCTTGCGGGCTATAGTTATTATATAAGAATAACTCGGCTAACTCTGATTATATAAAATAATCAGCGGTTTTTCAAGCTATTTCTTACCGGATTTCCCCTGTTTATGGGAAAATCCGGGATTTTTACAAACTGCATACGGAAAGCTTATTTGGACTTGTCAGCCAATACCTTCTCCTGTACACTCTTCGGTACCTGCTCGTACTTCTCGAAGAACATCGAGTAGTTACCACGTCCCTGTGTCTTAGAACGCAGGTCTGTAGAATAACCGAACATCTCTGCAAGCGGTACATATGCCTTTACAAGCTTACCGCCGCCGATATCATCCATACCCTCGATACGTCCACGACGGGAGTTGATATCACCGATAACATCACCCATGTACTCCTCAGGCATTGTAACCTCAACCTTCATGATCGGCTCGAGTAATACCGGGTTTGCCTTGTGCATAGCTTCCTTGAATGCCATAGATCCGGCAATGTGGAATGCCATCTCGGAGGAATCGACCTCATGGTAAGATCCATCGTATACGTTCGCATGAACACCGAGTACCGGGAATCCACCAAGGATACCTGCCTGAGCAGCTTCCTCAATACCTTCGCCGATTGCCGGGATGTACTCCTTCGGAATCGCACCGCCGACTACGGTAGACTCAAACTTGAATGTCTCTTCACCGTTCGGATCCATCGGGTCAAACTTCACTTTACAGTGTCCGTACTGACCACGTCCACCGGACTGCTTTGCATATTTGTATTCAACATCAACCGGCTTTGTAAATGTCTCTTTGTAAGCAACCTGAGGTGCACCAACGTTCGCCTCAACCTTGAACTCACGAAGCAGACGGTCTACGATGATCTCCAGGTGGAGCTCACCCATACCGGCGATGATTGTCTGACCAGTTTCCTGATCTGTATGAGCACGGAATGTAGGATCCTCTTCTGCAAGTTTTGCAAGAGCCTCACCCATCTTACCCTGTCCAGCCTTGGTCTTCGGCTCGATTGCGAGCTCGATAACCGGCTCCGGGAACTCCATGGACTCTAAGATTACCGGATGCTGCTCATCACAGATGGTATCACCTGTCGTTGTGAACTTGAATCCAACGGCTGCAGCGATATCTCCGGAGTATACTTTCTCCAGCTCCTGACGCTTGTTGGCATGCATCTGTAAGATACGTCCAACACGCTCTTTTTTGTCTTTTGTTGCGTTCAGTACATAAGAACCGGAGTTCATTGTACCGGAATATACACGGAAGAATGCAAGCTTTCCTACAAACGGGTCAGCCATGATCTTAAATGCAAGTGCGGAGAACGGCTCTTCATCGGAAGAGTGTCTTACTACCTCATTGCCATCTAAGTCAACACCCTTGATAGGCGGGATGTCGGTCGGAGCCGGCATGTACTCGATGATTGCATCGATCAGCTTCTGCACTCCCTTGTTTCTGTAAGCAGATCCGCAGCATACAGGTACTGCAGTACACTCACAGGTAGCTTTTCTTAAGACCTTCTTCATCTCCTCAACGGATGGCTCTTCACCCTCGAGGTACATCATCATAAGGTCATCGTCCAGCTCGCAGATCTTCTCTACCAGCTCGCTGCGGTAAAGCTCTGCGTCGTCCTTCATATCTCCAAGATCATCGGTAACGGTGATATCATCACCCTTATCGTCGTTGTAGATATATGCCTTCATCTCGAACAGGTCGATGATTCCCTTGAAATCATCTTCCTTGCCGATCGGCAGCTGAAGAACGATTGCGTTCTTACCTAATCTTGTACGGATCTGATCAACAGCGCCGTAGAAGTTCGCACCTAAGATATCCATCTTGTTGATGAATGCCATACGCGGTACGTTGTAGGTATCAGCCTGACGCCATACATTCTCTGACTGAGGCTCAACACCACCCTTTGCACAGAAGACGCCGACAGCGCCGTCCAGTACACGGAGTGAACGCTCTACCTCAACCGTAAAGTCAACGTGTCCTGGGGTATCAATGATGTTGATACGATGCTCCAGAGCACCCGGCTTCGGCTTTGTGAACTCTTCCAGAGTCCAATGGCAGGTCGTAGCGGCTGATGTAATGGTGATACCTCTCTCCTGCTCCTGCTCCATCCAGTCCATGGTAGCAGTACCCTCGTGAGTATCACCAATCTTATAGTTAACACCGGTATAGTACAGAATACGCTCGGTCAATGTGGTCTTACCCGCATCGATATGAGCCATAATACCAATGTTTCTGGTTCTCTCTAATGGATATTCTCTTCCAGCCAAGGTATTTCCTCCCTAAATTAGAAACGGTAGTGAGCAAACGCTTTGTTTGCCTCTGCCATTTTGTGCATATCTTCTTTCTTCTTAACGGATGCACCTGTGTTGTTAGCTGCATCTAAGATCTCATTAGCAAGTCTCTCTTCCATGGTCTTCTCACCGCGGTTACGGGAGTATGTTGTCAACCAGCGAAGTGCTAAAGCCTGACGACGGTCTGGTCTGACCTCGATCGGCACCTGATAAGTAGCACCACCGATACGTCTTGCCTTTACCTCAAGAACTGGCATAACATTGTTCATGGCCTCTTCAAATACCTCGAGAGCCGGCTTCTCAGCCTTCTCCTCTACTCTCTTGAAAGCTCCGTATACAATCTTCTGTGCTACACCCTTCTTACCGTCTAACATGATGTTATTGACAAGCTTGGTAACCACTTTGTTATTGTACATTGGATCTGCTAATACGTCTCTTTTCTGAGTATGTCCTTTACGTGGCACGGTTCTTCCCTCCTTAATCATAATTTACTATACAGAACTCTGTCTGCATTGCCCGGTCTCCAGTCTCTGGATCCGGAGGACTTCATTTCGATTAATTCAACGGTACTCACAATGTAGTGGCAGGTATCTGCCTCTTCGTGTTCGTGCGGAAATATATCTCTGTGTGAAACAATTCCAACACTTACCATGTGATACTATTGGTTCGCTGAATTACAGTAACTCTACGCTACTATTTTGCAGCCTTTGGTCTCTTAGCGCCGTACTTGGAACGAGCCTGCTTTCTGTTAGCGACACCGGCAGTATCAAGTGTACCACGGATAATGTGATATCTTGTACCTGGTAAATCCTTAACACGACCACCACGGATCAGAACAACGCTGTGCTCCTGTAAGTTATGTCCCTCACCCGGGATATAGCTTGTAACCTCGATTCCGTTGGAAAGACGTACTCTGGCGATCTTTCTAAGAGCTGAGTTAGGTTTCTTAGGAGTAGCTGTCTTAACAGCAGTACATACACCTCTCTTCTGCGGAGAAGAAGTATTGGTTGGCTTCTTCTGTAAAGAGTTGTAACCTCTCTGAAGTGCAGGTGCTGTAGACTTCTTAACAGATGTCTGACGTCCTTTTCTTACTAACTGGTTAAATGTTGGCATTATTTTCACCTCCTGTTTTATTTGTATGAGATCATAAATTGATCTCGGCGTACGTATGCACGCTAAATCATTATATTAACCCTATCTTTTTTTGTCAAGTTCTTTTCCAAAATTTCCTTGAATTTCGCGGAATACGTGGGTAAAAAAGAGTTCTGCATGCAAAAAGAAAAGATGGAAAACTCCCAACGGATATCTTCCATCTATCTATTCTTCCACATTTTTACATGTTTATACCAAACGGTCAGCCATTTGCCCGTTTTCTCTGCTTCTCCTGTCTCTCACTGGTCAGAATCATATAGATTCCCAGCAGCATCACACCGATGCACAGAACATATTTCGGATTTAACGACTGTCCGGTCTTCGGCGTCTCATCCTTTACCTGCGAGTCATCCGCCGCCTGCGCATTATCCGCCGGCTGCTCCGTCTCCGCCGCTTCCGTCGTCTCTGCCGGCTGGCTTTCCGCCTGGCTTCCGCCTGCCGGTGTAATCACAAACCCGGAGGTTGCCTGCGCCGTTGAATCCGAGTGACGCTCATCCACTACGATGACATAATCACACGCATGCACAAAGGAAAATGACACATTGCCGTCCGCATCTGTATCAGACTGTCCCATATACTCCAGGATCTGATTATCTACATTATAATAGAACAAAGTGCCCAGCTTATTGGCGTTCGCCGCACCGACATTTACGGTCAGCTGCGCCGTCAGGCCAAACAGGTTGTCGTGCGCCAGATGCATCTGCGTTGACCATCCGCTTCCGGTTACTGTGCTCTGCAGGTTCGCCGGCACATTGCTTGTTCCCAGTTCCACGCCAAAATCCGTATCTGCTACAACGCTTGTGTCAATGCTGCTTCCGTCAATCGTCCATGAGATTCCATTTCCCATATCCAGAACCAGCGTCAGCTGCTTATCTGCCGCCAGTGTCAGAATATCCTTCGGCACAACCGTGGTGCCGTTCATGGTAATATAGATCGTTGAACCTGGATCCGCCACCGTCATCTGCGTGTAAATCGCATCCCAGCCCTTCAGTTCCTCATTTCCGGTGATATATGCGGTTCCCTGCTCTGCAAATCTGGTCGTCGCAGGCACTTCCGCCGCTGTCGGCTGCACATCTCCCTGTGTCTCCGCCGTCGTCGCTGCCGCCGATCCGGTACCGCTGCTCTGTGCGCCTGCCGCTCCGGCACTGCCCTTTACCGCACCGCTGCCTCTTCCACTGCCGTTGCCGCTTCTGCTGCCTCTTCCAGATGATGTGCCGTTACTCTTTCCGCTGCTGCCGCTTCCGCTGCCCGTACTGCTGCTGTTATTACCACTGCTCGTGTTGCTGCTGTTATTGCTGCTATTGTTATTACTGCTGTTATTGTTATTGCTGTTGTCGCCGCTGTTATTGTTGTTACCGCTGTTATTATTGTCGTTGTTATTGTTGTTATTGTTGTTATTGTCATCTGCCGGTTTTTCCGTGTCCTCGGTCGGCTTCTCCGTATCCTCCGTCGGCTTTTCTGTATCCTCGGTCGGTTTCTCCGTGTCTTCCGTCGGCTTTTCCGTGTCCTCGGTCGGTTTCTCCGTATCCTCGGTGTCGTCCGGCTTATAATCCGTCACCACAATCGCACCGTACGTCTCCACCAGCTTCGGTGCAGCCGGAGCGCTTCCCGGCACTTCAATCGAGTGGATCTTGAAAGAAGTATTCTGCTCGCCAAACGTTTCTAAGGCTTTGCCAAGGCAGAGTGTCTGAATCTCACTGCCGTCAAACGCACCGTCTTCCACGGTTGTCACGCTCTCCGGAAGTGTGACTTTTCCAAGCTTGCAGCCGTAAAATGCATTTTCACCGATCATCTTGGTACCGTCATACACCTCGATGGTTCTCGCCCCCTGCGGGCAGCGGTATAACGTAACCCCGTTCGCCGTGTAGAGTGCATTGTCGTATGACATAAAGTAAGTATTCGTCTCTTCCACGTCAATGGACTGCATGTTGACACATCCGTCAAATGCGTCCGACGCAATGGTTTTGGTCGCCTCGGGTATCACGATACTCTCGAGGGACTCGCAATTTTTAAATGCTTCTTTTCCGATCGATGGAAGTTCCCTGGAAATACTTAAGTCCGTCAGTCCCGCACACTCTGCAAATGTGCCGTCGCCGATTCCTTCCTTGCTCTCCCATGTTGCGCTTTCCAGACTGGTACAGCCGTAGAACACATTGTCTCCGATCTTTGTCACGCTGTCCGGAACCGTAACCTCGGTCAGATATTCACATCCTGCAAATGCGTTATCTCCGATGGTTGTCACACTGTCCGGGATCTCCACCGATGTGATCGTCGTATTGAGGAATACATCGTCATCAATTTTCGTGATGTTATCCGGAATGACAACTGCGTTCTCCGCTCCGACATACCCCTGCAGGGTTGTCCCTTTTATGACAAATCCGTCCTCCTGACCGGACGCTGCACTGAGCTCTCCGGGATAGATCATCACCACAAGCATGGCAACGACCAGCACATAACCTATTTTTCGTTTTATCCGGTATTTCATTAGCACTCTCTCCCATCATCCTTTATTTCGCCGCAGCCCGCCCGTAAACCTCACGCGCGATCCCACGCTTTTACTCTGCTTCCCTGCATTTCTTCGCCACCAGAAACAGTCTTCCGTCTTCTGTAAAATTGTTACAGGTCGACAGGGTCAATAGCTCGTCCCCGTAGACCGGCAGATCTGTTCCGGTAAACACCGAGAGTTGTATGATATGATCGAGGTAGTCGTTAAACGCCTCCTCGGAATCCGCCTGTATAAAATCATAATAACGAAATTCCTGTGAATTTCGGTACTGCACCTTTGCCAGACAGACGGCAAACACTTCATAGGTGCCTTTCTCATAAATTGTATCAAATCTGATCTGCGCGTGCTCCCTCCAGTAATCTTCATCCAGATACTTCTTGAGACTTCCGAACATCGCACCGCTTTTCATGTTGTGTCCGTAGATAATAATATTGGTGCTGCGCTGCACCAGATCCGTTCTCGGATCCATAAACAAGGTTCCGTTGATATCGTCCTCCCCGTTTACATTGCGCTTCAGATAATAATCCCCGTCATTCGGGGTAAGCATGACCGGATAGTCAATCTTCGTCCCGTCAATGGTGATCCATCCGGCAAAATCACTGTGCTGCGCCACGATGGCTTCATATTCCGGCAGAACCGGAGGAGGCGGTTCGTTCTCCCGCTCCGTCTGGTCTAAACCCGCCGCAAGTTCCGGTGCGTCCTCCGAAAAAAAGGTGTCATTGTCCACCATCTCTGCAGCTTCTGTCGGATTTTCTTTTAACATCTTCAAATACTCATTCGCCTGACTGCCGCGGTGATTCGTGTAATCTGACCAGAAATACCAGCCAAAACATAGAAATGCGGCCGTCACACACACCGCACCGAGAATCTTTCTGCTGCGGTCCTGCGCCCCCTGCCGGGGTTCCTCCCCCGCCTGTTGTTCCGGTGCCTGTGCCTGCGTTATATTTTTTGCCGCGGATTTTGCCACGGCATCTGCAATATCAAGAAAAAATTTCTTGCCGACTTTGCTGCCGAACTTGATCTTCCCTGTTCGGATCAGCCAATAGAGGCGTAGAGCGGTTTCCGGTTCATTGAGATCGACGGTGCTCTGAATCTTTTCGATTTTCTTCGCATCTTCGAGTCCTCTGGCATATTCCTCTTCTGTGTCAAATGTAAAATTCCCTATCTTATATGCCGCCATGATCGGAACCGCTCTCCCTCCTCTCTGTCTTTATTTTGTGGTTGTTCCGGTAACTGCTCCGGTAAACTCACCGTAGTAAGTCTCGCCGTCCGCCACCAGGTAGCTTCTTACTTTATAAGAGTATGTTGTCTCTGCCGCAAGCTTTTTATCGGTATAGAAAGCGTCTCTGGTACGCGTTACCTGCTGCCACTTTCCATCTGCGCCGGCACGGTATACTTCGTATCCCGTCACGGCACCGTCGCCCGTCCAGCTGATGGACAGACTGTCTGCGGATGCGCCTGTCACAACCGCCGCGCCCGCATCGCACGGTCTGATGTCAAACGTCAGGTTCTTTGTTGCCGTGTAATTGCCTTTTCCTGCAACTGCCGCCACACCGGTACCTGCCTTGCGGTTGTTGGAATACATCAGTGTGTAGTCGCTTAAAAGTTCCAGGGCTTTGCCGTCATCTTCCACCGTCACGGTCGGCTTGATGTCAGATCCGGTATATACCTGTGTCTGAATCGAACCGATGTCGCACAGATGTATGCTCTTGCGCAGGATCTGGAAGCTCAGTTCCTTAGTACCTGCATAATGGGTTCCGCTTGCTGTGATTACCAGCTTCGCTACACCCGCGTTGATGTTGTCTTCATAGGATACCGTGTAATCCTTATCTTTTTCCAGCTGCACGCCGTCTGCCCATACTTCCGGCTCCGGTGTGATTGCTTTTCCGGTATAAGTGTAAGTAGAAGAAACACCCTTCACTTCCAGTCCGTCGATCGGCGTCTGGTCTACGGAAAACTGTTTTGTAACGGTTCCTGTATAGTTGCCGGTTCCGGCTGCCTCCATCTCGTAGGTTCCTGCCACTCCTGCCGGTCTGCATGTTACGGTGTAATCGGTGTCTCTTACGAGTGCGATCTCACCCCACTGGAACGTTACGTTCTGTGTAATCTGCTCTGAGTAGGATACCGTGTCCTCAAATCCGCTCATCACCACATCTTCATCGGTGATGTCCTTCGGCGTAATCTCGATGGTGCATTTCTTGGTTCCGCCGTAGCTTCCCTGACCGATCAGAAGAAGGGTCTGTGTTCCGGCGCTCATGCCATCGCTGTTTTCATCAAATGCAAAGCTGTAGGAGTCTGTTGTCAGAACCGTCTCGCCGATGCGTACCTCTGTAATGCCCAGATCATCCGGCGTATAAGCGCTTCCCGTGAACGGGTAACTGTCACGCAGTCCTACAATCTCCGCCGGACTGATGTCGCTCGCAATATGAAATGTGGCCTGGCGGTAATTCGTAAATCCACCGGTTCCGTTGATCCGCATCAGAACGGTGCCGATCTCTGTGTTGTCCGTGTCAAAGCTCAGCGTGTAGTCCTCACCCTGCTTTAAGGTATAATCGCCGCAGGTCACTTTCACTTCCGGAATTACCGGCTGACCCGTGTATGCCTGATTCGGAATCGGATCCACCGTCACATCCGCCGCCGCAATATCGTGGCTTACGATGGTAAACGGTGCCGTTACGCTTCCCGCATAGCTTCCTTTTCCGGTCACGGTCACAGTCGCTGTGCCGCACGCCTTGTTGTTCTGATAAGATACCTCATAATCTGTACCCGCTGTGAGTACATTGCCGTCCAGTGTTACCTGCACTTCCGGTTCCACCCCGTTGTCGCTTCCCATATACGGATAGGAAGTTCCGTTCGGGAACGTGACAATCGCTCCGTCAAAGCTCTTCTCCGTAATCGTGTATTCCACGGTGCGGGATCCCGTATAATTTCCGATACCGGAAATCACCGCTGTCGCTGTTCCTGCATTGATATTGTTGCTGTATGCAACGGTAAAATCGCTTCCCTCTGTCAGCTGACGTACCTCAACCTCTGTTCCGTACTGATATGTCACAAGAACAGTCGGCTTCTTTTCCGTTCCGTCATAAGAAAAGCTGTCCGGAATCACTTCTACCGCAATCAGGTCGGTGCCGGATGACGGTTTTGCCAATGATTTCGCCACGATCTGGAAGGATACTTCACGGCTTCCGATTACGTTGCTTCCATCACCGGTAATCACGACTGTACCGGTTCCTACATTCGTATTATCCGCGTCTGCCTTCTTTGCAATGGTATAGCTTCTTGCCGGCAGAATGTAATCCGTTGATCCGATGGTTGTCTTCAATGAGAACTCCGGCACAATCTCCTTACCGGTGTACTCTCTGCTTCCGATCGCGTTCTGCGTTCCGTCAAGCACCTTCAGGTCGTCCATCTGAAGTGGGTTAATATCAAAGGTTACCAGCTTGATCAGACCAGCATACTCGTTCTTACCCTTTACCATAATGCTTCCGCCGTCTGTTCCCGCCTTGATATTCTCTCCATAGGTCACATCATAATCGGACGTGGACAGTGTCTTGTTCCCTATCTTAACGGTAACCTGCGGGCGGATCTGTGTTCCGCGGTACAGGTAGCTGCTCTCTACACCGCTTACCTCCAGAATTCCCGCATTTGCAACAATGCTGAAATTCTCTGTGAGTGTTCCGGTAAATCCGTTTTTATCATTTCCGATTACCGTCACGCTCGCAGTCTTATCACCGATCTTCACGTTGTTTTCGTATGTATGAATCACAAAGTGCTTTCCGGATGTCAGCTCTGTTCCGTAGTAGCTGATGCTCGGGATTGCCTCCACCGGATCTCCGGTATACTGCTGATCTCCGATTGCCACCTGAATGCCTGCCTCCGAAAGATCCGCTTTGATCGGAACCGTCTTCTCCACGCTTCCCGCAAAGCCTCCCATACCCTTGATGGTAACTACTGCGTTGCCGACCCAGCTGTTGTCTGCATAGACCAGCGTATAGTCGGTATCTTTCTGAAGTGTTGTTCCGTTCAGCACAACACTGATCTGATCGTCAAACGTGATGTTCTTATCGCCGATTGCAATGTCCGTCTCTCCGGCATTCACATAATCTTTGAACCACAGTTCATCCGGAACGGTAATCTCGGCGTCCGCAATGTTTGCGCAGATCTTAAAGGTCTTCTTCACGCTTCCTGTGTAATTGCCGATTCCCTTAAGAATGACAACCGCGTCGGAACCAATGCTGTCGTTCTTCTCATAAGTACAGATATAATCCGTACCCATGACAAGTTCTGTTCCGTTATAGTACAGCTTCGGCTGCGGTGTTGCCGTTCCGTCCACCAGCGGCTGCGGTTCGATCGCTCCGATCTTAAAGCCGTTTGCCGGTGTATATCCGCCATTGCCAATACTTGCAAGTGTGATCGTATAGGTTGTGCTTCTCGATCCTGTAAAGTCCGTACCGTCCTTTGCCGTTGCCGTCAGCGTCACGGTTCCGCGGCTGGTATGATCCGCCCCGTAGGATACCGTGTAATCCGTCGTGCTGATCTTCTGTCCGTCATAAGTAAGCTCCACTTCAGGCTCTACCGGGCTTCCGGTATACTGTGTCTGATAACTTCCATCGGTCACTCCGCCGACAGAGAGCTCTACGCTGCTGTCCGTAAGATCTCTCGGTGCAATCGCAAAAGTCTTCTGCCATACACCGACGTATCCTCCCAGACCTTCCACGCTTACCGTTGCGGTTCCCGCGTGGATATTATCCGTATATGTCACGGAATAGTTAGAATCTTTTACCAGCTTTTTGTTGCCCTCGATCCGTGTTACCGTCACCTCCGGCTCAAATGCACTTCCGTCATAAACATACTGTGTGCCGTCGGTGAGTGCCGGGCAGCTGATCGTAAATTTGGTCTCGTTTGTGATGAGCTGGCCAATTCTGAATTCTGCCGTCTTGCTTCCGGTAAAGTTGCCGGTTCCGGTCACTGTCACCGTTGCGGTTCCGGTTCCTTTGTTGTTCGCGTAAGCCACCGTGTAATCGTTGACCGGGCTTAACGCATAGGTTCCGTCTCCAAATTCATAGCTTACCGACGGTGCCGGTGTGACAGCCATTCCGTTGTACTCCTGCGCGTCGATCGGTGCGATCTTTACCTCCGGCTCTGCCAGATTCTTCGGCGCAATCGTATAATCTTTCGTAAAGGTTCCCTGATAGTTTCCTTTTCCGGTAATCGTCATCGTTGCGGTCCCGGCATCCACATTATTTTCGTAGGAAATCTTGTAATCATCCTCGCCGAGCTTTTTCTTCAGATCTGTGCACTGTACCGTAGGTACCGGTGTAATCTCTTCCGAAGTGTAAGTGTAGCCGGACTTTAATCCGCCAAGCGTGCAGTTGTTGTCCAGGCTTCTCGGCAGAATCGCAAATGTCAGTGTTCTGTCATCTGTTCCGTAGTAATCCCCCTTACCGGAAACGGTAAGGGATGCCTCGCCGGCATTCAGGTTGTCCGCGTAGGAAGACTCGTCATACGCGATCACTTTCTCGATCTCATCGGCTGTCGTAAGCTTTGTTCCATCGCTCAGCGTCAGCTCGGTGATCTTCGGATACAGACGCTCGCCGGTGTAGGTCGTCTCGTTCTCATCCACCTTCCAGCTGATGATCTCGTCCAGGGATTTTCCGCTGATGGTGAATACAATAATCTTCGTTCCTGTGTAGTTGCCGTTACCCTGTATGGTCACATTTGCCATCGGTCCCGGTTTCTCGTTGTTCGCGTAGCTGCCAGCCACGATCGAATAGTCGGTCGGCGCGGTCAATGTCTTCTTATTATAAGTAAGCTTTATCTCACTTTCTGTAAGGGTCACTGCATTTCCGTCGTACGCTTTCTTGATCGCCTCGTAGGAAACACCGGTTGCAATGTCCTTCGGACGAATCGTAAAGGTTGCACTCAGTTTTGTGGCGCCGTCGCTGTACACATAGCATCCGTTTGCCGTCGGCTGATCCTCCAGCGGGATCTGCTCTACTGTAACCGTCGCCTCCCCGGCATTGATCGCCTGATCCGCGTTGGTTCCGTCACTGTAGTTGACCGTATAATCTGTTCCCTGCTCAAGGACGCTCTTCCAGAGTCCGAATCCGCCGTCCGATACCGAAATCTCATCCGTAGCAAGCGTAATCGGATCTCCTGTGTATACCGGGTTTTCTGCCGGATTCACCGATACATCATAATCCTCATCAAGCTTGGATGCGAGCAGATACTTGATCTCCTGCTTGCCATAGAATTTGCCCTTTCCGGTAATCGTTACCGAAGCAGTGCTTCCTTCTTTTGAAATATCCTTGATGCCGTCATACTTTAATTCGTAATCAGTTCCTTTTACCAGCGTATTGCCCTGGTTATCCGTGAGTGAAATCTCAAGCTGGTTATCGTTTTTATTGTTGGAATACCACAGCATTGCCCAGTATGGTCCGTCATATCCTGTCACCATCCTGTCCGCGCTGTTGGTTACCTTAAGGTTCTTGTCGTTGATCAGTGTCTGGATATCTACCGCTGTAACCTCAAACGTCTTGGTAACAACGCCTGTATAGTTGCCGCTTCCGGTAATCGTCATCGTGTAGGTTCCGATGTCTTTTACCGTTGTCGGTGAACATGCCACCGTATAATCGGTTCCCTTTTTCAGTGTATGATCTGTCTTTGATGCGGAATGATATACAACACTCTCTGTCGGAAGCGCAATCTCTGCTCCCGTATAGTCAAACAGCTCTCTGTCAATGCTGGCAGTAATCTTCGTGCTTGTAAGATTGCACTGGGCAATCGTATACGTCAGACGTTTCGTTGTACCGGTCTTAAAATTGCTGTTGGAATCGCTCGGCGCAATCTCAACGCTCGCCGTACCTGCAAATATCTTGGTATCCGCAGAATAGGTCAGCTTGTAGTCCGACTCCGGAAGTGTTACCATGTCCGCGCCCTGCGCAAACTTTACAACCACCTTCGGCTTCACGTCTGCTCCGTCCGGAGAATATTCCATCTTATAGTTTGCAGTGCTTACCTCGGAGCCATCGGCATCCACATAGTAGCATACCGCCTTTGACATGTCCGCCTGCTCGATTGTGAATTTACCGGTCACTGCACCGCCGTATGTTCCCATACCCTGCAGCGTAATGGTTGCTGTTCCTGCATTCGTGTTGCTTGCGTAAGTAACGGAGTAATCCGTTCCCTCAACCAGTCCCAGATCGTTGTTGCCGCTCTTCCAGGTAATGTCCGGTTCCGGTGTCTGTGCATTGCCGTTATAAGTTACAGCCGCTGCCGTCACTTTCTGGATCAGGTCTGAGAGATCAGCGCCTGCCGCCTGATACTCCACCGTGTAGGTTCCCTGATAGTTTCCGATACCGGTGATGACACGGCGGTAGGTTCCGTTTCCGGCATTGATAATATCTGTTCCGACGGTGTAATCCGTCCCCTTCTCCAGCGTCATGCCGTTGTAGGTTGCAGTGATGACCGGCTCCTTGTCCGCTCCTCCTGCCGCAGCAGCCGTCACAGACACAGCCATGCCAACTTCTTCCTGATCCTTGTTGCCAATATCTTTTGCCTTGATCTCAAAATTTACCGTCTTTGTTCCGTAAAGAGAATTCTTTCCGGTAATCGTCAATGTGGCCTGTCCGACATTGACATTGTCAGAATATACCGCATCGTAATCCGCCTGAGAAATGGTCTCCCCGTCCACCAGAAGCTGGAATGCCGGCGTCCACTCACTTCCGGTATATACATAGGAAGTCTTGTCAAAAACAACATTCGCGTCCGCCGCATTTCGCGGTGCACCGCAATATCTCTCTCCGGTATAGTTGCCGGTACCGGTCAGTGTAATTCCTCTTCCTGTCTTGCTGAGGGAAATCGTGTAATCTGTTCCTTCAACCAGATTCTTCACGCCGTCTACGGCATCCGCATCTGCACGCGCCGTATCCTTTACCTCTTGGATGCAGGAGGTAAGTGTGGCAGAAGCGTTGTCCGGATCTGCTGCCGCATCAGCCAGCACCTTATCCCAGTCAATATTGTCCTGCAGTGTCACTTCCACTGCCGCGTCTGATATATCCTTCTGTGCGATCACGTATTCCTTCTGAATCTTTCCGCTGTAACCGTTCTGTCCTGTAATGTACAAGTAATAGGTTCCCGCATTCACAAGCGCGGTTGTGTCCGTGGCAGGATCAAACGTTGCTGCCGCGCCACCAACCATCTGCGCATAGGAAAGCTGGTACTGATCGTTCTCTTTTAATATGGTATCTCCCACCTGTACCGCAACGGATGGAATCTGCTGTCCGCCGTTGTATACCGGATTCTCCGGGCTGACTGTCACCGCATCCTCTGAGAGATTCGGTGTGACTGTCAAATTACAGGTGTAGCTCTCTCCGGCATAGGCTGCCGTGATCGTCGTACTTCCTGCGGCAATACCCTCAATGGTTGCCGGGTTACCTGTACTGCTTACTTTTGCCACCGCTTCATTGCCGGAAACCCACGTTACCGTTCCCGTGGCATTCTGCAGTGTGAGATCCTGATCCGTCCAGCCCTCGCCGATGGTCATGCTGTTCTTGTTCAGTGCTACAGCGGCACTCTGCTTCACATTGCTGCTCTGCAGCGCCGCCTGATCAGCCGCATTGGAAGAACTTCTCCCGGATGTTGCAGTCACATCATAGGTATATGCTATTACCGCCGCACAGCTTCCGTTCGCTGTATACATATCCTGCCAGCCGGCATTGCCGAGAATATAGCTCTCTCCCTCTGCCGTACCGCCATATACATAAAAGGACGCCCCGCTCAACCGGACGATCACAGAAAACCTGGAACCATTCTCCATTACCTGATTCGCCAGCCCTGCGGAATAAGTATTCTTTCCTTCCTTCACGCTGACTTCTTTTTGGAAAATGCTCGTTCCCGCATCCGGCGCCATGCCTTCTACATCCTTGTAATATTCCACGGTAGCCGTTGCCTTGCTGCCGTCATCCACATGTGCGTAGAAGTCAATACTGTCTAACAGTTCTGCTCCGTCCGCATTGCGGTTCGCTGTAAATACCGCAGCTACAGCCTGGGCCTCGCACGGCGCTCCCGCCAGTACCCCGTCTCCGTTCCGATAGGTGTTTACCGTTCCCTGTCCTGCCCAGACAGTCGTCGGCCATTCCACCATCGTCACAATCAGGCATACTGTCAGCATAAACGCCGAAATTCTCTTGCATACATCCTTGTACATACGCGCCATCTCCTTTGATCTATCCCTTTAGCGTTCGTCCCATTTTATGAAACTCTAAATTATACCTTATCTATTTTATCGACATCTTTTCACGGTTCTTTAACATCTTTTCAAAAAAAACGAGGCAGCCATACATTATCTGGCCGCCCCATTCTGTAATGCAGATATAATCTGCGCTTTATTCTTCTGTATCCTCGGACTCTTCCGGCACATTCTCCTCTAATGCGTAATTCTCATCTACCACATCAGTGTCATCAAAATCGTCGAAATCATCGAATGCAATCTCCTCGTTCTCATCAATATCCGAGCTCAGCTTGATATTGCGGTATCTCTTCATACCGGTACCAGCCGGAATCAGCTTACCAATGATAACGTTCTCCTTCATACCAATGAGCGGATCAACCTTACCCTTGATGGCAGCTTCCGTCAGAACCTTTGTGGTCTCCTGGAAGGATGCTGCTGACAGGAAGGAGTTGGTTGCAAGAGAAGCCTTTGTGATACCAAGCAGTACCTGCTTGCCTTCTGCAAGCTCCTTGCCCTCTTTCTCCAAAAGCTCATTTGTATCCTCGAAGTCAAGCGTATCTACTAATGTTCCCGGAAGCATGTCGGAATCTCCGTTTGTCTCCACGCGGACTTTCTGCAGCATCTGGCGCACGATCACCTCGATATGCTTATCGTTGATCTCAACACCCTGCAGACGGTATACACGCTGTACTTCGCGAAGCATGTAATCCTGAACGGCACGTACACCCTTGATCTTTAAGATATCATGCGGGTTGACAGAACCTTCGGTCAGCTCGTCGCCGGCCTCTAAGACTGCACCGTCCATAACCTTGATTCTGGAACCGTAAGGAATCAGATATGCCTTGCTCTCTCCAGTCTCATTGTTCGTCACAACGATCTCACGCTTCTTCTTGGTATCTTTGATATTGGCAACACCGCTGAACTCGGTAATGATCGCAAGTCCCTTCGGCTTTCTTGCCTCAAAAATTTCCTCGACACGCGGAAGACCCTGTGTAATATCGGTACCGGCAACACCACCCGTATGGAACGTACGCATGGTAAGCTGTGTACCAGGCTCACCGATGGACTGTGCCGCGATGATACCGATTGCCTCACCAACCTGTACTGCCTGGCCGGTTGCCATGTTGGCGCCGTAGCACTTCGCACACACACCCATGTGGGAACGGCAGGATAATACAGTACGGATCTTCACCTTTGTAAGCGGTTCTCCGTTCTCATCCACACCCTTGCTCATAACAAGCGCTGCGCGCTTCGGTGTAATCATATGATTTGCCTTCACGAGGACATTGCCCTCGGCATCGCAGATGGTATTGCAGGAGAAACGTCCTGTAATACGCTCCTGAAGGCTCTCGATCTCTTCCTTGCCATCCATGAATGCAGTTACCCACATACCAGGGATCTCTCTGCCTGTTCCCTCACAGCAGTCAGACTCACGAACGATCATATGCTGTGATACATCTACCAGACGTCTGGTCAGGTATCCGGAATCGGCGGTACGAAGAGCGGTATCGGACATACCTTTTCGCGCTCCATGCGCAGACATGAAGTATTCCAGTACGTCAAGACCTTCACGGAAGTTGGACTTGATTGGCAGCTCGATTGTTCTACCGGTTGTATCTGCCATAAGTCCTCGCATACCAGCAAGCTGTTTAATCTGCTTATCGGAACCACGGGCTCCGGAATCCGCCATCATGAAGATATTGTTGTACTTATCCAGTCCGGAGAGAAGTGCATGTGTCAGCTGCTCATCCGTCTCTTTCCATGTCTCTACGACTTCCTTATAACGCTCTTCCTCTGTGATAAGACCACGCTTATACTGCTTTGTAATGCGGTCTACGGTATCCTGGGCGTCCTTAATCATCTGCGGCTTTTCCGGCGGCTCGGTCATATCGGAAATGGATACGGTCATTGCCGCCCTGGTGGAGTATTTGTAACCCATCGCCTTAACAGCATCCAGCACCTCGGCAGTTCTGGTTGCGCCGTGAATATTGATGACTTTCTCAAGGATCTGCTTATTCTGCTTCTTTGCTACGAGGAAATCGACCTCGAGCTTTAATTCATTGCCCGGAATGCTTCTGTCTACAAAACCCAGATCCTGCGGGATAATCTCGTTGAAGATGAAACGTCCCAGCGTGGACTCTACGATTCCGGTAATCTTTTTTCCATCCGGCATGGTCTTGCTCATGCGGACTTTGATTCTGGAATGAAGTGTTACCGCGCCATTCTCATAGGCGAGGATTGCTTCGTTGACACTCTTGAAGAATTTGCCTTCTCCCTTTGCGCCTGGTCTCTCCTGTGTCAGGTAGTAAATACCAAGCACCATATCCTGTGAAGGAACGGCTACCAGTCCACCGTCAGACGGCTTTAACAGGTTGTTCGGAGAGAGCAGCATGAAACGGCACTCTGCCTGCGCTTCCACAGAAAGCGGAAGATGAACAGCCATCTGGTCACCATCGAAATCGGCGTTGAACGCGGTACACACAAGCGGATGAAGCTTGATTGCCTTACCCTCTACGAGGATCGGCTCGAATGCCTGAATACCGAGACGGTGCAGTGTAGGAGCACGGTTCAGCATAACCGGATGCTCTTTGATGACGTCCTCGAGCACATCCCAGACCTCAGTCTGAAGTCTCTCGACCATCTTCTTCGCACTCTTGATATTATGAGCGGTTCCGTTTGCAACGAGCTCCTTCATAACGAACGGCTTGAACAGCTCGATTGCCATTTCCTTCGGAAGACCGCACTGGTAAATCTTTAACTTCGGCTCTACGCAGATAACGGAACGTCCGGAATAGTCAACACGCTTACCAAGCAGGTTCTGACGGAAACGTCCGGACTTACCTTTTAACATGTCAGACAGAGACTTGAGTGCTCTGTTACCCGGTCCTGTAACAGGACGTCCGCGGCGGCCGTTATCGATCAGGGCATCTACAGCCTCCTGAAGCATACGCTTCTCGTTGCGGACGATGATATCCGGTGCGCCAAGCTCTAAGAGTCTTCTCAGACGGTTGTTACGGTTGATGATTCTTCTGTACAGATCATTTAAGTCGGATGTTGCAAAACGTCCGCCATCCAGCTGTACCATCGGGCGCAGATCTGGCGGAATGACCGGGATGACCGTGAGGATCATCCACTCCGGCTTGTTGCCGGACTCGCGGAATGCTTCTACAACTTCCAGTCTCTTGATGATGCGCGCGCGCTTCTGACCGGTTGCGTCTGCAAGCTCTGCCTGAAGCTCTGCGGAATCCTTCTCAAGATCGATCGCGTGTAACAGTTCCTGGATTGCCTCGGCACCCATTCCGACACGGAACGCATTGCCGTACTGCTCTCTGGCTTCCTGATATTCGCTCTCGGAAAGCACCTGCTTATACTGTAATGCCGTGTTACCGGCATCCAGTACAATGTATGATGCAAAATATAATACCTTCTCAAGAGTTCTCGGTGAGAGGTCAAGAATCAGTCCCATGCGGGACGGAATTCCCTTAAAGTACCAGATATGGGAAACCGGAGCTGCAAGCTCGATATGTCCCATACGCTCTCTACGAACGCTTGCTTTTGTAATCTCAACGCCGCATCGGTCACATACCACACCTTTGTAGCGGATCTTCTTGTATTTACCACAGTGGCATTCCCAGTCCTTGCTCGGTCCGAAAATCTTTTCACAGAACAGACCATCCTTCTCAGGCTTTAATGTTCTGTAGTTGATCGTCTCAGGCTTCTTAACCTCGCCTCTGGACCACTCATGAATCTTCTCCGGTGATGCCAAACCGATCTTAATGGCATCGAAAGAGATAGACTGGCCTGTTGCCTCTTTATTCATTGTCTCTGGCATTTATGACACTCCCTTCTATCTATTCTTCGTCAAGAACGTCGTCTGATGACTCATCAAAAAACTCAGAATCGTCTTCATCCTCTTCCTCATCTTCTACGTCTACCAGTTCCTCGTTCTCTGTATCAAACTGCTTCTGGGAGAATCCCATCTTTGCAAAGGACTCGCTGTCTTCAAATGCAAAATCCTTATCGCCGGAAATGATAGAATTCAAATCGGTATTACCGTACTCACTGGTCTCCATGAGTTCTACTTCGTTGCGGTTCTCATCGAGCACTTTGACATCCAGTCCGAGGGACTGCAGCTCTTTTAAGAGAACCTTGAAGGACTCCGGAATACCCGGCTCAGGGATATTATCACCCTTGATGATCGCCTCGTAAGTCTTCACACGTCCGACCACGTCATCGGACTTCACTGTCAGAATCTCCTGTAAGGTATAAGATGCACCGTAAGCCTCGAGTGCCCATACCTCCATCTCTCCGAAACGCTGTCCACCGAACTGTGCCTTACCACCTAACGGCTGCTGCGTTACTAAGGAGTAAGGACCGGTAGAACGTGCATGGATCTTATCGTCTACCAGGTGATGCAGCTTCAGGTAATGCATGTGTCCGATTGTAACCGGTGAATCAAACGGCTCTCCGGTACGTCCGTCACGAAGCTGTACCTTTCCGTCACGGGAAATCGGCACGCCCTTCCACAGTGCCCTGTGTGCGCGGTTGTCATACAGGTACTTCATGACTTCCTCGTTCAGTGTGTCTTTATATTTTGCTTCAAAGTCTTCCCACTCGAAGTTGACGTAATCATTGGCAAGCTCCAGCGTATCCTGGATATCAATCTCCTTCGCACCGTCGAATACCGGTGTCTCGATGTTGAAGCCAAGTGCCTTCGCAGCAAGGCTTAAGTGAATCTCGAGGACCTGACCGATGTTCATACGGGACGGCACACCCAACGGGTTCAGCACGATGTCAAGCGGGCGGCCATTCGGAAGGAACGGCATATCCTCTACCGGAAGTACACGGGAAACGACACCCTTGTTACCGTGACGACCTGCCATCTTATCACCGACGGAGATCTTTCTCTTCTGTGCAATGTAAATGCGGACTGCCTGATTCACGCCCGGAGACAGCTCGTCGCCGTTCTCTCTTGTGAATACCTTTGCATCCACGATGATACCGTACTCGCCGTGCGGCACCTTCAAGGAAGTGTCACGCACTTCTCTTGCCTTCTCGCCGAAGATTGCGCGGAGCAGCCTCTCCTCGGCTGTCAGCTCAGTCTCTCCCTTCGGAGTTACCTTTCCGACTAAGATATCACCGGCGCGAACCTCCGCACCGATACGGATAATACCTCTCTCATCGAGATCCTTCAACGCGTCGTCGCCGACACCCGGAACATCTCTCGTGATCTCTTCCGGTCCGAGCTTCGTGTCACGCGCTTCTGCTTCATACTCCTCAATATGGATAGATGTATAAACATCATCCTGTACCAGACGCTCGCTCAAAAGAACGGCATCCTCGTAGTTGTAACCTTCCCAGGTCATGAATCCGATCAGCGGGTTCTTACCGAGTGCCAACTCACCGTTTGCGGTGGAAGGACCATCTGCGATCACTTCGCCAACCTCCACGCGGTCGCCCTTAAACACGATCGGCTTCTGGTTGTAGCAGTTGGACTGGTTACTTCTGGAGAACTTCGTCAGCTTGTATATATCTCTGCCGCCCTCGTCATTCTTGATGATGATCTGGTTGGACTCAGAGCTCTCAACAACACCGGCTTTTTTCGCCACAACACACACACCGGAGTCTACCGCTGCCTTCGTCTCCATACCGGTACCGACTACCGGCGCCTCTGTGGTCAGAAGCGGCACTGCCTGACGCTGCATGTTGGATCCCATGAGTGCACGGTTTGCATCGTCGTTCTGCAGGAACGGAATGGATGCGGTAGCGACGGAAAACACCATCTTCGGGGAGACGTCCATGTAATCAAACATGGTCTTCTCATATTCCTGTGTCTCATCCAGATAACGACCGGATACGGAATTACGGACGAAATGTCCTTCCTCATCCAGCGCCTCATTCGCCTGTGCTACATGGTAGTTATCCTCTTCGTCTGCGGTCATGTAGACAACTTCGTCTGTGACACGCGGATTCTTAGGATCGGATTTATCGATCTTACGGTACGGAGCCTCAATAAATCCGTACTCGTTGATTCTTGCATAGCTTGCCAGAGAGTTGATCAGACCGATGTTCGGTCCCTCAGGCGTCTCGATCGGGCACATTCTTCCATAGTGGGAGTAATGTACATCTCGCACCTCGAATCCTGCACGGTCTCTGGACAGACCGCCCGGTCCCAATGCGGAAAGACGTCTCTTGTGTGTCAGCTCTGACAGCGGGTTGTTCTGATCCATAAACTGGGACAGCTGGGAAGATCCGAAGAACTCTTTTACAGCTGCGGTTACCGGCTTAATGTTGATCAGGCTCTGCGGGGAAATACCGTCCAGATCCAGGGTGGTCATTCTCTCACGAACCACTCTCTCCAGTCTGGAAAGACCGATACGGTACTGGTTCTGTAACAGTTCTCCGACCGCACGGATACGTCTATTGCCCAGATGATCGATATCGTCATCATGACCAATGCCGTACTCTAAATGCATGTTATAGTTGATGGACGCAAAAATATCATCCTTGGTGATATGCTTCGGAATCAGGTCATGCACATTCTTGTGAATGGCCTCTTTTAAATCCTCCACGTCCGGATATTCATCCATGAGCTGCTTTAATACCGGATAGTACACGAGCTCTGTGATGCCGAGATCCTTCGGGTTGCAGTCCACATAATGTCTCAGATCTACCATCATGGAAGACAGCACCTTGATATTTCTGGTCTCGCCCTGAATCCATACATACGGAACAGCCGCGTTCTGAATATCATCCGCCAGGGATCTTGTCACTTCGGTTCCTGCCTCGGCGATGATCTCACCTGTGGACACATCGACAACATCCTCTGCCAGAACATGTCCGTTGATACGGTTGCGCAACATTAACTTCTTATTAAACTTATAGCGTCCGACCTTTGCAAGATCATATCTTCTCGGGTCAAAAAACATAGCAGAAATAAGGCTCTCCGCACTCTCAACTGTCAGCGGCTCGCCTGGTCTGATTTTCTTATATAATTCCAGAAGTCCCTCTTCGTAGTTGGTTGCCACGTCCTTGCCGAAACTTGCAAGAATCTTCGGCTCCTCACCGAACAGGTCTACGATCTCCTGGTTGCTTCCGACGCCAAGTGCACGGATCAATACCGTGATCGGCACCTTTCTGGTTCTATCTACACGGACATAAAATACGTCATTGGAGTCTGTCTCATACTCTAACCACGCACCACGGTTAGGGATGACAGTACAGGAATACAGCTTTTTACCCACTTTATCGTGAGCGATTCCATAGTAGATACCCGGGGAACGCACCAGCTGGCTGACGATAACACGCTCTGCGCCGTTGATCACGAAAGTACCGGTCTCTGTCATCAAAGGAAGGTCGCCCATGAAAATCTCATGCTCATTGATCTCGTCAGTCTCCTTGTTGTGAAGTCTGACCTTGACCTTCAAAGGTGCCGCATAAGTTGCATCTCTTTCTTTGCACTCCGGAATTGTGTACTTTACATCGTCCTCACACAATGTAAAATCTACAAACTCCAGGCTCAGATGACCGCTGTAATCAGCGATTGGAGAGATATCATCGAAAACTTCTTTCAGGCCCTCGCTTAAGAACCACTGATAGGAGTCTTTCTGGACTTCTATCAGATTCGGCATTTCCAATACCTCTTTCTGTCTCGAGTAACTCATACGTATGCCCTTTCCAGCTTTCACTGGACGTATTCTGTTTTTCTCCATTGACGTTTCACCTCTCGTTTTTATTTACACTAAGCTGCCCCAAAAGTGGCAGCAACTGTCTCATTCCACCGTAACCACAAGATACGGTATAGGCACATCCGGCGGCATACAACGCGAAAAGCGCGCAATAAGCCCAATGCACCACAATAGTGCAACGTATATGATAGCACAATAGCAAGTGCCGCGTCAAGGATTTTTTAAAATATTTATTTCTTCTCCGTGAGTACGCAAAAAACGACGAAGGAAAGCTCTAAAGCCTTCGCTCCGCCGTTCGCCACCGCTTATGAGACAAGAAAATTTGCCGCCGCGCGGGTTCTCTGTTCCATCTGTTTTTTCTGCATAAAAAATGCATATTGCTGCAGGGTCTGCTTCTTTTTCTGTTCGGATACCGCCTGTCCGTAATCCAGATCCTCGAGCCGGCTTTTTCCTGCCGTTACATTCAGCCTGGTGTTGGTACTGTAGCGGTATGCATACTCCAGTGCATTGCTCTGTGCGCCCATACCGCTGCGCCCTGCACTCACTCTGGCAAGTGCATCATCCACCTGCGTCAGATCAAAATCTTTCGTCACATCAAAATCCGCAATCCCAAGTGCCTGTAATGTGGCATCTGCAGTCGTAATCTTCATTCCGTTGCCGGTGGCATCCGTCATGATATTGTACTTCTGCGACGTGCCATCCAGAAGCGGCTTCGTGTTAAAGCTTGTCTGTTTTGCAATATCTGAAATGCCCTGCTTATACTGCTCGATCTGCGCCTGAATACTTGTCCGCTCCGCATCTGTGATCGTCACCGTATTGGACGCCCGAACACCAAGTTCACGGATCTTCTGAAGATAATCCGTAATCCCGCTCATTGCGCCATCCGCCACATTCAGCATATCTTTTGCCGCGCCAATGTTGTTCTCCCCGACCTTATAGCTTCTGGTCTGCGTCTCCTGCTTCTGGATGATCGCAAGCTCCGCCGCACCGTCTGCCGCCCGGTTCACTTTTTTGCCGCTTGCAAATTTCCCGTAATCTGCATAAGATGTGCTGCTTCGCTGCATCGAAGTAATACCGTTCATAAAAGCCTCCTTTCTGTTCTCAAGTTCCGCTGCTCTTCCTGTCCGCCTTTTCTATTTTCTTTATAACACACAATACCGCTACTCTTCAAGTATCTCCTGAATGTAATACCGGCTTTGTTTTGCGAGATCGACAAAAGTGTCCCCCACCTGCACAAGCGGACATGACAGCTTATATTTGTTAATCATGACCACTCTTCCCATCCTGCCATCATTCAGGATCACGTTGCGCTGGATCATCGTCTCGGCAATCCGCTTCAGAAATGTCATCAGATAGTTGGCGTCCAGACGGTTATACCCCTCATCCTCCATCTTCTTGATCGCTTCAAATGCCGAGATGCCCGCTTTATCTCCCTGACGCATCGTAAGGGCATCGTAAGTATCTGCCACCGCAAGAATTCTGGAAATCCAGTTGATGTTATCCCCCATTACCTGCAGTGGGAACCCGCTTCCATTCACGCGCTCGTGGTGCGTCAGAACCGCCTGTTTAATCCGCTGGTCTATGTTCATCTTCTTAATAAGGTTGTATCCGCTCACGACATGTTTCTCATATCGTTCCGTCTCGTATTCTTGCAGAAATTCCGTCTGTTCCTGCCCGTCCTTCCAGAGTTCAAGAAATCCAATGTCATGAAGCAGCCCCGCCGCCATGACCTCCTCCATCTCCGCCTCGGTGCATCCGCTCCACCGTGCAAGAAGCTGTCCAAAAAGCGCCACGTTAATGGTATGTGCGTACAGACCTGACTGCTGTTTTTTCATATGAAGCAGCATGTCCGCAAGATCTGTATCATTATCTGCTTTTTTCAGCAGTCCGTTCAGCGGCTCCAGCAGCATGGAAATGTTCACATCCTTACTCCGGTATACAATATCTTTCAGTTCTTCCGAAATCGACTGTTCGGCAACCGAGAACTCTGCCTGGAACTCTTTCAGATGCTGTTCCTTCGCCGGCGCACTCTGTTCCTGCTGTTCCGGGCGTTCTTTCCTGCCCGTCGGATATTCCACCATCACACTGTCCACAAAATGTCTGGTCAGCAGCGCGACGACGTCCTTCGTGACGACCGCTCCGTCCGGCACAATCACCGCCCCTGTCTTTGAAAATACATCCTCTCTTATGATCATGCCCTCCCGCAGGCGGTTGACCGACATCCTCAAACATGGCATGGTATCTTCTCCTCTTTCCCGTACTTTCATCCTCTGGAAAAGTACTATTTTCCTATAAAGTCTGTTATTACTATCATATACCAAGTATTTTCTTTTGGGAAGTAGGGAATTTATTTTCCCGTACCGGCTGTCGCCGCGCATAAGCAAAAACGGAGCCATGGCAGGAAATAAATTTCCACCATGGCTCCGTTTCCGCTTATATGCTTCTCGTAGCTTACGCGATTATTTTAAAGTAACCTTTGCGCCCTCAGCCTCAAGTTTAGCCTTGATGTCGTCAGCGGTTGCCTTGTCAGCAGCCTCTTTGAGAACCTTAGGAGCTCCATCAACGAGATCCTTAGCTTCCTTTAAGCCTAAGCCAGTTGCCTCACGAACAACCTTGATAACCTTAACCTTGTTCGGACCAACCTCTGTTAACTCAACGTCGAACTCAGTCTTCTCTTCTGCTGCTGCGCCGTCACCAGCACCTGCTGCTGCAACTACAACGCCTGCTGCTGCAGATACGCCGAACTCTTCCTCACAAGCCTTTACTAAGTCGTTTAACTCTAATACGCTTAACTCTTTGATAGCATCAATAAATTCTGCTGTTGTCATCTTTGCCATGATTATTTTCCTCCATTTAATATTGAGATTGTATCACGATGATACGTTTTCTGCCTGCAGATCCCTGCGGCTTTTTTCACTACATTCGATCCGGATTATTCTGCCGGAGTCTCTGCTGCTTCTGCTGCAGGAGCTTCCTCTGCCGGAGCAGCCTCTACTGCCGCGTCAGCTGCACCGCCCTTTTCTGCGATCTGATTAAGAACGCGGGCAAGGTTGGTAATCGGAGACTGTAAGCTTCCAAGTAACTTGGAAAGAAGAACTTCTCTTGACGGAATCGAAGAGATTGCCTTCATGCCTGCCTCGTCATAGAAGTTACCCTCAACTACGCCTGCTTTTACTTCAAGAGCCGGAGCTTTCTTAGCGAAATCTGCCAATACTCTTGCCGGAGCTGTTGCGTCTGTCGTAGAAATTGCGAATGCATTCGGTCCCTCAAGAACGTCTCTTAAGCTCTCGAACTGTGTTCCCTCTACGGCACGGCTTACTAATGTGTTCTTATATACTTTATAAGTAACACCAGCTTCTCTTAATGCTTTACGTAACTGAGTATCCTCTGCAACGGTAAGTCCGCGGTAATCAACGACTACAACAGACTGCGCATCTTTGATGTTTTCAGAAATTTCCTGTACGATAGGCTGTTTTAATTCTACCTTTGCCACGAATCGTGCACCTCCTTTTTAGATTTTACGCATATAACAAATCCGAAAGGATATAAAAATCCCTCTCTGCCTGGACAGAGAGGGATCAGAATCTCATTCTCAATGATTGCTCATGAAAGTCCCTCGGCAGGCTCTATGATTACGCCTTACGGCACCTGCTGTCTTCGGCCATTATATGCAATCCACATACGTGGATCCGCCACTGCTGTGGCATCCGTCTCATGCGAGACGACTGCATCCATACGGACGCACCGCGTTACAACGCCTTTGCATTATAACACTGTATATTGCGGCTGTCAACACTTTTCGCCAACAACACAAACTAATTTGTGATCTTGGTTACATTTAACTTAACGCCAGGTCCCATGGTAGATGTAAGAGTTGCGCTCTTTACATACTGACCTTTTAAGCTGGACGGCTTAGCCTTGTTGATAGCACCCATAAGGGTCTGGAAGTTGTCGCTTAACTGCTCCTCAGTGAAAGAAGCTTTTCCTACTGGCACGTGGATAATGTTGGTCTTGTCCAATCTGTACTCAATCTTACCAGCTTTGATGTCGTTGATAGCCTTGGTAACATCCATTGTAACAGTTCCAGCCTTCGGGTTTGGCATTAAGCCCTTCGGTCCAAGTACACGACCGAGACGTCCAACAACGCCCATCATGTCAGGTGTAGCAACGATCACATCAAAGTCTAACCAACCCTCGTTCTGGATCTTCGGAACTAACTCCTCGCCTCCAACGTAGTCAGCGCCTGCTGCCTGTGCCTCATCTAACTTTACGCCCTTTGCGAATACTAAAACTTTTACAGTCTTACCTGTTCCGTGCGGCAGTACAACTGCGCCACGGATCTGCTGCTCTGCATGACGTCCATCACAACCGGTCTTGATATGAAGCTCGATTGTCTCATCAAACTTCGCTGTAGCGTTCTTTTTTACTAAGCTGATTGCCTCAGCAACATCGTACTGATTCGCCTTGTCAAAAGACTTTACAGCGTCCTGATATTTCTTTCCTCTTTTCATGAATATAAACCTCCTGGTGGTAGTATCGGGAGAGGACCCTCCCACTATATCGTTCCATAAGAACACCGCCGGTGCTCTCTGATGCATTACACTCTCGTGTCTTACTGCTCTACGTTAACGCCCATACTTCTTGCAGTTCCTGCGATCATGCTCATAGCTGCCTCTAAGGATGCTGCGTTTAAGTCTGGCATCTTTAACTCTGCGATCTCCTGTAATTTTGCCTTGGAGAGAGTTGCAACCTTATCCTTGTTCGGTGTGGAAGAACCGGACTTGATGTTGCAAGCCTTCTTGATCAGTACCGGAGCAGGCGGAGTCTTTGTAACGAAGCTGAAGCTTCTGTCTGCGTATACAGTGATTACTACAGGGATGATTAAATCGCCCTGATCCGCTGTTCTGGCGTTGAACTGCTTTGTAAACTCAACAATGTTCACACCGTGCTGTCCAAGTGCAGGTCCGACTGGAGGAGCTGGTGTAGCCTTGCCAGCAGGAATCTGCAATTTGATATATCCTTCTACTTTCTTTGCCATTGGAATTGCCTCCTTAATTCATTCTTTCCTGATTAGGATTGCTCGCTTAATTTGCAAGCTTTACATCTGCGAAACTTATTTCTACCGGCGTTTCGCGGCCGAAAAGCTCAACATTGATGGTCACGCTCTGCTTGCCAGGATTCATCGCCTGAATCACGCCGATGGTATCTTTCCAGACTCCTCCGGTGACAACTACGGTGTCTCCCTCAGCAAAATCAACCTCAATGTTCTCTGTCTTGATCCCAAGCGGTCTCATTTCCATATCGGTAAGCGGTACCGGCTTCGATCCCGGACCAACAAATCCGGTAACACCACGGGTATTTCTGACAACGTACCAAGTGTCATCATTCATAACCATATTGATAAGCACGTATCCCGGAAACATCTTCTTTGATACGGATTTCTTTGCGCCGTTCTTCAGCTCAACGACCTCCTGCATCGGTACGCGGACCTCTAAGATCTGGTCTTCCAGATGCCGGTTCTCAATTGTCTTGTCAATGTTCGCTTTTACCTTATTCTCATATCCTGAGTAGGTATGAACTACATACCAGTGTGCCTCTGCCATAAATCACCTATGCCTCCATTAAAAACTTAAACCAACAAGGAAATCAACGCCATACTGAATCACAAAATCCAGAAGCGCGATCACAAGACCCATTACTACGGAAACAGCAACAACGGCTGCTGTCTGTCTTGCAAGTGATTTGTTGTCCGGCCAAATGATCTTTTTGAATTCAGCCGACAGGCCGCTAAAAAAGCTCTCTTTCTGAGCAGCTTTGTTCTCGGTTTCTCCCATTTTCTCACTCCTTTGCCCAAAAGCCTATTTGGTTTCCTTGTGTAATGTATGAGTCTTGCAGAATCTACAATACTTCTTGGTTTCCATTCTGTCTGGATGAGCTTTCTTGTCCTTTGTCGTGTTGTAATTACGATTCTTACACTCAGTACATGCCAATGTTATTTTCGTGCGCACAACTTCCACCTCCATTAAAATTCTTTGTGCTTTTCTTATGTCTTTCGTTCCCTGCGACCGGGCTTAGATCCCCTCAGGAAAGGGGTCCTAAAAAAGGCATAAAAAAAAGACCTACTTCCATCGCTAGTCTAATATATCACAATCAATATGGAGCGTCAACCACTTTTTTAAACTCGTGCAACGAATTTATTTTAGCACTACATATAGTGTGCCGCAAGTCTTTTTTCTGATTTTACAAATCTATGGCGTAATTTTTATTTTTACTGTAAATATTTTATATCTATTTACCGATAAAAATTATTAGAAGTATATCTATTGTGCATTTAAAAATACAGTTTCATTATATATAAGCAGGAAGCAATATAAACGGATTTATATCCCTGCATATGCGAAGGCATATGATTTCATGGAAGAAAGGAGGGATTTCAATGGCAGTCATCGACAGTGCCTATCAGTATTACCTGAGCACTTATGCCGGTTCCGGCATGTCTCGCTACGACACGCACAAAAAAAGCCAGCTGCGCGCCGTATACAATAATATTGTCAAAGTTAATAAAGATTCCCCCCTTTACAAAATCAATTTCACCAGGGATACCGGCCGTTTTGCCATCGACATCAAGGAGCAGGCCCGCTCGATCGAGAATTTTATCGCAGCGCTTTCAAACAATGCTCCGGACGACAATGCGGAACACGCTTTTTCCCGGAAAATCGCGCAGTCTTCTGATGAGGACGCTGTGAGTGTGCAGTACATCGGCTCGAACATGGACGCGGACAACTCCAAGCAGTTCGATATAACGGTAGAACGTCTCGCCACACCGCAGGTCAACCGCGGCGTGTATCTTGCCCCGGGCGCAAGTGACTTTGTGCCAGGCAATTACAGCTTCGACCTGAACACCAACTTAAGCTCTTATGAATTCCAGTACACGATCAGCGGCAGGGACACCAACGAGACCGTGCAGCGCAAGATCATGCGGCTGATCAATAATGCCAATATCGGCTTAAACGCCACACTGGTCTCCAACGACCGCGGACAGAATGCGCTTTCCATCACGTCGCAGCAGACCGGTCTCGGCGATAGCGAGCAGTACCTGTTTGAGATTATGCCGGCGCCGGACAGTGGTTCCATACGCGCCATGCGCACGCTCGGCATCAACGACGTCACGGAAATGCCGGTCAATTCGCTCTTTTTGTTAAACGGTACCGAACATTCGTCGCTGTCCAACACATTTACTGTCAACAACGCTTTTGAACTGACGCTGAAAGCCCCCAGTGCCGACGGGGAATCCGCAACGATCGGCTTCAAAGCGGATACGGATGCGGTCGCAGACAATGTGCAGTCGCTGGTCAACGTTTACAACAACATGATCCAGCTCGGTCACAATTACCACGGCAGTCAGGAGTCCGGCAAGCTTCTCCACGATATGGAGAGCGTTGCAAAGTCCTATTTCAACGAGTTGGAATCCATCGGGCTGAATCTGCAGCAGGACGGATCGATCCAGATTGACAAGAACCTGTTGACCGACGCCGTTTCCGCACCGGACGCACGCGAAAGTTTTCGTACCCTGAACAATTTCAAAAACGGTCTTCAACACAAAGCCACCCAGGCTTCCATCGACCCGATCAGCTATGTCAGCAAAGTCCTGATTGCCTACAAGAATCCGGGGCACAATTTTGCGGCGGCTTATCACTCTTCGGTGTATTCCGGCTTGATGCTTGATACCTATTGTTAAAAGGAATTGCCGCAATAAGCGTAGTCCTCTTTGGGGTGATAAGTAATATTACAGAAATACCAGAGAACAAAAAAGTTCCAGAATAAACAGACGGCGGCAAATCTTTGAGGCAAAATTCACGTATTTCTTCCATGCCGTGGCTGGCATCCCATTCCGTGTCTTGG
>ERZ827101.209-NODE-209-length-96830-cov-14.547249_pt1 | contig 96830 bp, 88 predicted proteins | sample MGYA00519869_ERZ827101 | MGnify/ENA primary metagenome ERZ827101 (study PRJEB31778, sample SAMEA3449256) | human gut metagenome | biome: human gut; feature: human-associated habitat; material: faeces | place: United Kingdom | collected 2010/2012 ...
GCCTGAATAAGTTCCTCCGAGTCTATTATGGCAAGGTCACAGAGCTCTACCGCAGCTTGCCGGCAATAGAATGAGCTGAGATCTCCAATGCTTTATTTGAGGCGGCCAAGTGTTCCGGTTTGCCGCCTCTGCTTTGCTATACTCTTTTTCTACCTATAACTTTTCTTTGAATTAGGGCTTGACTTTTTAGCAGGTTTATTGCTTTTTACCGGCCTGTGCCGCCGTTGTTGAGCAGCCAGTTGAGGAACTGGCCGTTGTCTCCGACATCGCCGGATGCGCTGTCTCCCGCCGTGCCGGTGTTGTCAGACGGCGTCTGTGTGCCGCTGTCGCCGCCAGTGGTGGCATCACCGTCCGGCGTCGTGCCGCTGCCGTCATCCGGTGCATCCGGGTCCGGCGTGGGCTCCAGCGGCGTTGTGTGCGTCGTGCACATGCCGCTGTACATCAGATCGCTGTATAGCTGCACTGTGCCGCTGTTCGTGCGCACCGGTTCGCCTGCAGGGATCGACGAAATGAGCCCTTCTTCGAGCTGTGCCTGATACGTTGCCTGAAGCGCGGCGCTCAGCGGCGTCGTGAAAAGCTCGCGCTTGTAGCCCCAACCGCTGCTGACGTTCGGCTGGCTCAGATCGAGCACATAGGCCGTCGTAACATTCGGGCAGTAGTCGGAGGCGAGCATGCCGGAATCGGCGCAGACGGTTACGCTGATGTGTCCGTCGCAGCTCAGCGAGGGCGCATAGTCCTTTGCGACCTTGACAGTCTGCGAGGGACAGCCGGCCGAGGCCAGAAGTCCCGTCTGCGTGCAGACGGTCACGCTGACCATGTCGGTGCTGCTGACTTCAAAGTCCTTGTTCGGAAGGCCCGCGTGGACCTTGCTCATAAACGTCTTCCACAGCGTGGCCGCAGGATTGCCGCTCGCCACGATGCGCGTCGGCGTGTCGTAGCCGACCCAGACCGCTGCCGTGTAATACGGCGTGTAACCGACAAAGTAACGGTCGTTGTTGCTGTTGGTCGAACCGGTCTTACCGGCGATGGTCATGCCGGAGAAGTTCGCGCCCGTACCCGTACCGTTGCGCACGACGTTTTTCAGGAGCTCGTTCATCGCGTAAGCGGTGCTCTCCTTCATCGCGACGTGGGACTCGGTCTTATTTTCAAGGATGACATTGCCGTTGTGGTCAAGCACCTCGGTATACGTTCTCGGCGTGGTGTAAACGCCGCCGCGGGCAAATGTTGCGTAGGCCGCGGCCATCTCGCGCGTCGTCACGCCCTTGGAAAGGCCGCCGAGTGCGAGCGCGCCCGCCGCGGTCATATCGTCGTTCGTCAGCGTCGTGAAGCTTAAGTTTTCGGTCATAAACGCATACGACGCGGGCAGCGTCAGCTTGATGGCCGTGCGCACCGCCGTGGGGTTGGACGAATTGCGGATGGCGTCCTGCAGCGTCATAATGCTGCGGTAGCCCGAGTAGGCGTTCACCGGCCAAATACTGCCGCCGAGCATTTCAACGGGATAGTCGTCGATGACACTCGCGGGCGTGATGACGCCGGCATCCAGCGCGGGTGCGTAAACGCTCAGGGGCTTGATGGCAGAACCGCACTGACGCACAACCGTCGAATAGTCGAGCAGGAACCGTCCCTCGCGCTCGCCTACGCGGCCCGCGACGGCGACGATGTCGCCCGTCGTGTTGTCGATGATCGTCGCGCCGGACTGGAGCAGCTCGCCCTTGGACGAGGTGTAGTTCAGGTTATTGCGGTCGGCGTAAACGCTCTCCACGATCGACTGCACTTTGGGATCGACCGTGCAGTAGATGGAGTAGCCGCCGGTGTAGAGCAGATCCTTTGCGACCGACTCATCATATCCGAGCTGTTCGTGCATATCGGCGACGATGTCGTTGAACATGCGCTCAACAAAGTAGGAGTCATACTCCGTGCTCGAGGCGGTATCCACCCTGCTTGCAACCCCCGCAGAAGGAACAAAACCCGGGTCCCAGGAGAAGACGAGCGGCTCGACCTTTGCCTGCTCGTACTCTTCGTCGCTGATCTTGCCAAGCTCGTGCATCTTATAAAGAACGGTGAGCTGACGTTCCTTGTTCTGCTCGCGGTACCAGTCGCCGCGCGACGGATCATATTTATAGGGGAACTGCGTGATGCCGACGATGGACGCAGCCTCCGCGATGCTCAGCTCACCAACGGTCTTGCCGAAGTAGCCCTCCGCCGCGGCCTCAATACCGTTGCAGCCGTTGCCGAAGTAGACGAGGTTCAGGTACGTCTCGAGAATTTCGTCTTTCGAGTAGTTCTTCTCGAGGCGCAGCGCACGGAAGATCTCTGTCACCTTGCGCTTGATAGTCACCTCGTTGTCGCCGGTCATGTTCTTCACGACCTGCTGGGTGATCGTCGAGCCGCCGCGCGTCGACGTGCCGGTGAGCTTGCCGAGAATGGCTTTCGCCGTGCTCTTCCAGTCCACGCCGTGGTGGCTTTCAAAGCGCTCGTCCTCAATGGAGATGAGCGCGTCCCGCACATGCTTGGGGATCTCGTCGATACTCACGAGCGTGCGGTTCTCTACGCCGTGGAGCTTCGTCAGCTCCACCCACTCCCCGCTCGCCTTGTCCTGATAGTAGACCGTTGAGCTCTGCTTGAGCGTGTAGGCCGAGATGTCCACATTCAGATCGAGCGACGTATGCACGTAGACCATGAAGATGGCGAAAAACATCAGGCAGGTGGTAAGGCCGATGGCGAGAATGGTACCGATGACCGTTTTCGCCGTGCCGCCTTTTTTCTTCTTGTGCGCCTGATGCGTTTTCGCCTGCGTGTGCTGTCTTTGGGGCGTCTGGTTTTCTGCGCGGTTTTCTTCCATAAAGCGCCTCCTCCTTTGCGATAGAAATATGCGCAAGCGCGCATAGCCGATTTTCAATAGTGATACAGAATACAGTATAGCACGGCTGTCAAGTGGTACGTATCTTGTCTTGCATTTTGCCGCAAGGTGCGGTATAATGCAAGCACAAACTTTCAGGAGGTGTTCCCCCATGAACGATGAGTTCGGCCCCAATTTCGTCACGCTGACCGATGACGAGGGCAACGATATAGAGCTGGAATACGTCGACGCGCTCGAGCATAATGGCACGACATATATGGCCTTCTTCCCCGTGGTCGAAGAGGACAGCGAGGACGAGGAAAACGAAGAGGAATACGGTCTCGTGATCCTCAAAAGCCAGATGGAAAACGGCGAGGAGTTCCTTGTCACCATTGACGACGAAGAGGAAATCGACAAGGTCTACGACCTCTTCATGGAGCAGATCCTTTCCGACGAAGAGTAAAACTTCGATTGCGACGGATTTTTTCCGAAAACTGAGATAAACTGAACATGCCCTGCGGGGTGCGTGATAAGTTCTTTTTAAACCCACATTTCGTCATAAGGGACGCCGGTACGCTCCGGTGGTTTGCAGGCCTCCCGGCTGCCGTCTGCGGCTGGACGTTGGAAGCAATAAAGCCGGACAGAGGCGACCCACCTGTCCAGAATGGTGCAGGTTTTGACGGGGCTTACACGGCCGCTGCGGGGCATCTTTTTATCTTTCCACGGATTGCACAAAATTACGTTTTTATTTTCTACGTCAGTTTAGACGAAAAAAACGTGCATTTTGTTCGCGATTCCTGTAAAATATTTTTACAAACTAAATTACCGTTTGGTAGCTGCAACGTAGTGCTTCGCGCACGGGCTGTACGGTCTCCCCTTTCGGGGAGATGATAAGGTCTGTGTGAGGAGCGCTTTTTTCTTTCCCCTTGCGGTGCCGCTTTGCGGCGGGGAAAAGGCAAAAGAAAAAGGAGGAGCAAACTTATGAAACTTGTCACCAACGGTCGTCTCATCACCCGCGACGCGAGCGCACAGGGCTATTATGAGCACGGTGCCGTCGCCTTCGAAGGCACGAAGATCGTCGAAGTAGGCGAGGAAGCGATGCTTCGCGCCAAGTATCCCGACGCCGAGATCATCGACGCCAAAGGCGGTGTCATCATGCCCGCGTTCATCAACGCGCACACGCACATCTACTCCGCCCTCGCCCGCGGCCTTTCCATCGTGGGCAACAATCCGACGAACTTCTACGAAGTCCTTGACGGCACGTGGTGGGCCATCGACCGCCACCTGATGATGGACGGCACGCGCGCGTCCGCCACCGCGCTGTACATGGACTCCATCAAGCAGGGCGTGACGACAATCTTCGACCATCACGCCTCTTACGGTGAGATCCCCGGCACGCTCCACACGATTGCCGAGGAGAGCAAGCGCCTGGGCCTTCGCTCCTGCCTGTGCTATGAGGTCTCAGACCGCGACGGCGAGGAGAAGTGCTTACAGGCCATTCAGGAGAACGCCGATTTTATCACCGAATGCGAAAAGAATAAGGACCCGATGCTCGCGGCAATGTTCGGCGGCCACGCGCTGTTCACGATCTCCGATAAGACCTTCGACCGCATGGTCGGGGCCAACAACGGCCGCACGGGCTATCACATCCACGTGTCCGAGGGCATGAACGATGTGTACGACTCCCTCCAGAACTATGGCCGCCGCCCCGTCCAGCGCTTGCAGGATCACGGCATTCTCGGCCCCAAGACCATCCTCGGCCACTGCATCCACGTCAACACCGCCGAAATGGAGATCATCAAAGAGACCGGCACGATGGTCGTGAACAATCCGGAATCCAACATGGGCAACGCCATCGGCATCTGCCCCGTTCTCCAACTCCACAAGCGCGGCATTCTTCTCGGCATGGGCACAGACGCCTACACGAACGATATGCTCGAGTCCCTCAAGGTCGCCCTCTGCTCCCAGCGCAGCCAGAACTGCCTGCCGAACGTCGGCTGGTGCGAGGTCACGGACATGCTCTTCAAGAACAACGCAAAGATCGGTGAGAAATACTTCCCCGACACGCTCGGCGTGCTGAAGCCCGGTGCCGCGGCGGACATCATCGTCATGGACTATAAGCCGTTCACCCCGTTCTCCGACGAGAATATCGACGGCCACATGATCTTCGGCATGACGGGCCGCCAGTGCCAAACCACCATCGCCGCCGGCAAGACCCTCATGCTCGACCGCCAGCTTGTCGGCATCGACGAAGAAGCCGAAAATGCGCACATTCTTGAAGCTGCCAAGAAGCTCTGGGGCGAGCTGAATCACAGAACCTATTAAGCAAGCGGGAGGAAAAAACAATGTCTGAAAAAATGTATCCCATTCCGTTCGACTCTCTGATGAACTGGGTGACGAGCGAATACGCGCAGTGCGGCGATGTGTTCGGCGTTCATAAGCACTACCACGCAAGCGGCAAGAGCCTGCCGCTCTTCGGCGAGCGCATCGAAACACCGTTTGGCCCCGCCGCCGGCCCCAACAGCCAGCTTGCGCAGAATATCATCGCGGCCTATGCCGCCGGCGCGCGCTTTTTCGAGGTCAAGACCGTGCAGAAGATGGACGGCGCGGAGCTTGCCGCCTGCGTTCCCCGCCCCTGCATCCTCGCCGCTGACGAGGGCTACAACCAGGAGTGGTCGACCGAACTGACCGTGCAGCAGGCGCAGGACGAGTACATCAAGGCCTGGTGCGCGCTCAAGATCATGAGCAAGGTCTACGGCTTCGGCGATCCCGACGGGTTCGTGTTCAATATGTCCGTCGGCTACGACCTGGACGGCATCAAGGGCCGCAAGGTCAACACCTATATCAACAGCATGATGGACGCGGGCAAGAGCGCGCAGTTCAAGGAATGTAAAAAAGTCCTGACCGAGCTCTTCCCCGAGGAAAAGGACTTCATCGCCTCGATCTCTCCCAATGTTTCCCGCTCCGTTACGCTCTCCACGCTCCACGGCTGCCCGCCGCAGGAGATCGAGCGCATCGCAAGCTATCTTCTCAAGGAAAAGCATCTGCACACCTTCGTCAAGTGCAACCCGACCATTCTCGGCTACAAGACCGCGCGCAGCATCCTCGATTCCATGGGCTATGACTACATCGTCTTCGATGAGCACCACTTCAACGAGGACCTCCAGTGGGAGGACGCCGTGCCGATGTTCGAGCGGCTGCAAAAGCTCGCGGACAAGCAGGGCCTCGAATTCGGCCTCAAGCTCTCCAACACCTTCCCCGTCGACACGACGCGCGGTGAGCTTCCCAACGAGGAAATGTACATGTCTGGCCGCAGCCTCTTCCCACTGACGATCGAGATGTGCAATCGCATCTCCCGCCAGTTTGGCGGCAAGATGCGCATTTCGTTCGCAGGCGGCGCGGACTACTTCAACTGTGACAAGCTCTTTGCCGCCGGCATCTGGCCCATTACCGTCGCCACCACCATCTTGAAGCCCGGCGGCTACAACCGCCTGCACCAGATGGTCGAAAAGGTCGAGGATATGCCCTACCGCGCCTTTTCCGGCAACGACCCCGCCGCGATCTCCGACCTCGCGGCCTCCGCGCTGCACGACTTCCACCACTTAAAGCCCATCAAGCCCCTGCCCTCCCGCAAGAGCAAAGAGCAGGTTCCTCTTCTCGACTGCTTTGAGGCACCCTGCAAGGGCGGCTGCCCCATCGAGCAGGACATTCCCGAATATCTTGAGCTCTGCCGCAAGGGGCTCTACGGCCCGGCGCTCCGCCTCATCACTGAGAAGAACGCCCTGCCGTTTATCACCGGCACCATCTGCGCGCACCGCTGCCAGGGCAAGTGCTCGCGCAACTTCTATGAGGAATCCGTCCACATCCGCGAGACGAAGCTTCTTGCCGCTGAAAAGGGCTACAACACCTTGATGGCCTCCCTCCGTATGCCTGAGCCGGTCGAGGATAAAAAGGTCGCCATCGTCGGCGGCGGCCCGACCGGTATCGCCGCGGCGTACTTCCTTGGCCGCGAGGGCGTTCTTACCACGATCTTTGAGCGCGAGCGCAAGCTCGGCGGTGTGCCGCGTTATGTCATCCCCGCCTTCCGCATCAGCGACGAGGCCATCGACAAGGACATCGCGCTCATGGAGCGCTACGGCGTCGAGGTCAAGCTCGGCAAGCCTGCTCCGTCCGTCGAACAGCTCAAGAAGATGGGCTACACGCACATCCTGATGGCCACCGGCGCGTGGAAGCCCGGCAAGCTCGACATTGAGGGCAACGTGCAGGGCGTCATCGAGTGGATGAAGCGCATGAAAAAGCAGGTCAAGCCCTGCCTGAGCGGCAACATCGTCGTTGTCGGCGCGGGCAACACCGCCATGGACGCCGCGCGCGTTGCAAAGCGCATGGGTGCGCATGCGACCATCCTCTATCGCCGCACGAAGAAGTTCATGCCCGCCGATGAGCATGAGTTACAGCTCGCCATCGCTGACGGCGTGGAGTTTGTCGAGCTGGCCGCGCCCGTCAAGCAGAGCCGCGGCAAACTCCTGTGCGATAAGATGATCCTCGGCGAGCCGGACGAGAGCGGCCGCCGCAGCCCCGTCAAATCCGGCGAACAGTTCACCATCCCCTGCGACATGGTCATCTCCGCCGTCGGCGAGCAGGTCGACGCCGATCTCATGGCCGCGAACGGCATCGAGATGGAGCGCAAGGGTCCCGCGTTCGAGACGAACGTCCCCGGCGTGTACTGCGCGGGCGACGCGCACCGCGGCCCTGCCACCGTGGTCGAGGGCATTGCCGACGCCGCACGCTTTGCCGAAATTGTCGTCGGTCACCCGCACATCTACGACATCCCTGCCGAGGCCGATGTGACCGAGTTCGACGCGCAGAGCAAGAAGGGCGTCCTCTCCATGGCAAGCAAATGCAGCTGCGACGGCGAGCGCTGCTTACAGTGCTCCACCGTGTGTGAAAACTGCGTCGATTCCTGCCCGAACCGCGCGAATGTCGTCATCAAGATGGCCGACGGCTCGCACGAGATCGTCCACGTCGACAAGATGTGCAACGAGTGCGGCAACTGCACGCAGTTCTGCCCCTACGCAAGTGAGCCCTGCCACGACAAGTTCACCCTTTTTGATACGCGCGTGGACATGGACGAGAGCGAGAACTACGGCGTGCTCTTCGAGGACGACGATATGGTCCGCCTGCGCTACGAGGACGGCGTGAAGGAATACGACCTTGCCTCCTGCGACAACGATCTTCCCGTCGAGCTTGAGGCTCTGATCCTCACCGTGCGCGATAAGTACAGCTACCTGTACGCATAACAACAAAATCGCAAAATGAATCGGGGAGCCTGTGCGTCGCACCGGCTCCTCTTCCCTTTGCAACAAAAAGAGCGCTGCCTAAGCAGCGCTCTTTTTGCGTTTATATTTCACCTTACTTCTCGATCAGGTTCAGCTGATAGAGGATCTTGGCGATCTGCGCGCGGGTCAGAGAGGCATCGGGCTCGAAGGTGGTAGCGGTCATACCGTCGATGACCTTCGCGTCGACGAGCGCCATCACGTAACCGTCGGTGCAGTCAGTGAACTTGCTCTCGGTCTTGGACTCGGCGAGCTTGTTGAGCTTGGCAGCGACCTGGCAGAACTCGAGGCGGGAGATGGCCTTCGCACCGTCGAGATCGGCGGCAACGAGGCCCAGCTCCGCAGCCTTGGCGATGGCGTTCTTGCTCCAGTCGGCGCCGGTGGCGTCCGCAGCCTTGAGATCGCCGTTGCTGACAAGCAGGAGCTTGAGCGCGGCAGCCCAGGTCAGGGTGTCGTTGGGCGCATAGGTGGTGGCGGAGGTGCCGTTGATGATGCCGTCATTGTAGAGGTCGATGACATACTTGCCGAACCAGGAGGAAACCTTGACATCCTTGAACGGGTTCATCAGAATGCGGCCCTGAGGCGCGGCATACTGCGCACCGATCACACCCTTGAGCTCGGTGGTGACGTATTCCATCACAGCCTCGTCCAGAGGAACGCCGGTGTCGAACTTCGCGGTAGCGGCCTTGAAAGCATAATAGGTATCGCCGCCGGCAGCGCTGAAGTCATTGGTGACGACCGCATAGGTATCGTCCGCCTTGAACTCCTTGCCATTGATGCTGTTGATCGTCACGCGGTTGATGCTCTTGGGGCCATAGTAGGTGGAAGCGGGATAGGTCTCAGCGTTGGCGTCATAGGCAACAGCCGTAGAAATGGTGTAGTTGATGCCGGCAACCTGCGGGAAACCGCCAACAGCCTTGGGCAGGCTGTAGGTGGAAGCCTCGAGCACTTCGAGCAGCTCTTCGCCGGTAATGTAGATCGTAACGACCGTGTTGCCAAACGGCAGAACGGTGTTGAGATCATTCTTGGTGACGTCGCCCTGCTTGATGGCAGCGCGGATGCCGCCGCCGTTGGTGATGGCAACCACATGGTCAGCATCGACGGTCAGGCCTTCCTTGTTCTGCATGACCTTCCAGAGCATTGCATCGGTGATGAGATCGCCGTTGTTGGTCTCGCTGTCGCGGTTGCCGTTGGGGGCCTTCGCGCCGTTGAGCGTGACCTCGCTCTTGGCGAACACAACGCCGTATTCCTTGTCGATGCGGTCGACGATCGTCTTCGCAGCAGCGGCAACGGCCGCATCCTTGGCGGTGTCTTCCTTGATCTCGAAGAGAGAGTTGCTCTCGATCTTCTTGCTTGCATTGTCGATGACGATCACGCCGATATTGGCGAACTTCGTACCGGTGGACTGAATGGGCTCGCCCTTCTCGCCCTTGGTCATCACGGTGTGGGAGTGGCCGTCGATGATGAAGTCGATGCCCTTGACGGTGGCATAGAGATCAGTGGAGAGGTAGGGAGCGGACTCAGCGTCAATGCCCAGATGCGCAAGGCAGATGACAACGTCTGCATCCTTGAGCGCCGCGACCTGATCGGCGGCCGCCTTGGTGAAGGCGTCACCGGTCGCAAAGGTCAGGCCCTTGATGAGCGCGGGGTTGGCCTTGGTCTGGGTCTCGGGGGTCTCCATGCCGAAGAAGCCGACCTTCACACCGGACTTGGTGGTGTAGGTGTAGTTCGCATCGAAGATGGGGGTGCCGTCCTCATTGAAGACGTCCGCGCAGACGACCTTGAACTTGGCCTTGCTCATATTTTCCTTGAGCTGGGCGTAGCCGTAGTCGAATTCGTGGTTGCCGAGGGTGACAACGTCGTAGCCCGCGGCATTCATCATCGTGACCGCATCAGCGCCCTTGGTGGAGCTGACATAGGTCGTGCCCTGGCTGAAGTCGCCGGCGTCGACGAGGATGACCTCGGCGCCCTTGGCCTCATAGTCGGCCTTGAGCTGTGCGATGTAGGCATAGCCTTCAACCGCGCCGTGCACATCGTTTGTGTGCAGGATCACGGTCTTGCCCGCCATCTCGGCTTTCGCCTCGCTGTCGGTGTCTGCCGCAAAGCTGGTCACGCTCAGCGAGAGGACCATCGCCATTGCGAGCAGGACGGATAGGAACTTGCGCATAGTGTTTTCCTCCTCAATTTTTTCACTCCGCTTTTTCTCTGTCTGCTCTTCGTGACACACAGCTCCTTTTCACATCTCTCAGTTGGTCTGCGCGCCAAAAGTTCGCTTTTTGTACAAATAAAAGCGGAATGTGGTATGATTTTATTGTATCGTATGTCTGCTACTTTCTCAATACGGCATTGTTCCGAATTTGCGGCAAAAATCTTGGCGCTTCTCACATTTTTTCCAAACTCTATGGAAATTGGGCAAAAAGTATGCTATGCTTTTGTCAATTTGGTACGGAATTTTTTCTCTCAGATAAGGAGGCTTCTTCCATGAAAACACTGCTTCGAGGCGGCTATGTCGTCAGCGGCCGCGGCTGCCGCCGCGCCGACGTGCTCATCGACGGGGAAAAGGTCGAAATGCTCGGCCACATTCCGCCCGAGCTCGCCGCGCAGAGCGAGGTCGTCGACGTGGCGGGCTGCATGCTCTTCCCCGGTTTTATCGACGCGCACACGCACTTCGATCTCGACGTGTGCAACACCACGACGGCCGACGACTTTGAAAGCGGCAGCAAAAGCGCCATCCGCGGCGGCACGACGACGGTCATCGACTTTGCCTGCCCCAATAAAGGGGAATCCCTTGCCTATGGGCTTGATCTCTGGCATAAAAAGGCCGACGGCAAGTGCTACTGCGACTACGGCTTCCATATGACCATCGACGACTGGAACGAGAGCATCGAGTCTGAGCTCGACGCGATGTTCGACGCCGGTATCACGTCTTTCAAGATGTACCTCACCTACCCCGCCATGATGATCGGCGACGGCGCGGTCTACCGCGCGCTGAAAGCGCTCAAGGTCCGCGGCGGCATCGCGGGCGTCCACTGCGAGAACGCGGGCGTCATCGACGCGCGCATCGCCGAACTCAAGGCGAGCGGCCTGGGCGCGGACGTCGTATCGCACCCGATCTCCCGCCCCGACTATTTGGAGGCCGAGGCTGTTTCGCGTCTGCTGCGCATCGCGCAGGCGGCCGACGCGCCCGTCATCATCGTCCACACGACGAACCGTGCTTCTCTTGACGAGATCGCCGCGGCGCGCCGCCGCGGACAGACCGTGTATGTCGAGACCTGCCCGCAGTATTTGGCGCTCGACGACGGCGTTTACTACGATCCCGACTTTTCCTCCGCCGCGCGCTACGTCTGCGCGCCGCCGATCCGCTCTCAGGAAGACAGTGAAGCGCTCTGGAAGGCGCTGCGCCGCGGCGAGGTGCAGACCATCTCGACCGACCACTGCTCGTTCACGCTCGAGCAGAAGGACATGGGCCGCGACGACTTTACGAAGATTCCCGGCGGTCTTCCCGGCGTCGAAACGCGTGGCGAGGTCGTCTACACTGTGGCCATCAATGAAAACAAGCTCTCGCTCGGCGGCGTCTGCCGCGCACTGAGCGAAAATCCCGCCAAGCTCTACGGTCTCTTCCCCCGCAAGGGCGTGATCGCCGCGGGCAGTGACGCCGATATTGTTGTCTACGATCCCGGCGCGAGCCACGTGCTCCACGGCGCGGACATGCTCTCCAAGGCGGGCTATACGCCGTTCGAGGGCTTCCGCACGAATGGCGGCGTGTCGAAGGTCTACCTGCGCGGTCAGCTGCAGGTGGACGGCGGCAAGGTCGTCGGCGGCAAGATGGGCAAATATTTGAAGCGCGGCAAATGCGCACTGTGAGGTAACCAATGGATCTGAGGGAAATTTTATTTGAGCAGTTCCCTGCGTTTTTTCTGCTGAGTCTGCTGTTTTTGATCGCGCACCTGCGCGTGCGTAAGCGCAGCGCCGTCAAGTCGGTGCTGTGGGTGCTGCTGTTCGGCGCGGCGCTGGCCGTGTCGATCCTGTTCTGCTTCCTCGGCATGCAGGCGAAGTACTGGACGGTCAAGACGCTCTTCGAACTCAAGTTCTGGAGCTGGCTCGGCCTTGTGATCGTGGTGCTCGTGCTCGTGCTGCGGCTGGTGTTCAAGCTGCAAAATAAGCACGCTCAGCACATGGTCGAAAAGGAGCGCGCCAAGGCGGAAAAGGCCCGCGAAGAGGCCGTAAAGCAGGCGCGCGAAGAAGGCCGCGCCGAGGCCATGGCCGCCCAGCAGGCGCAGGAGGCCGAAGCTGCCTCGGCAGAGCCCGCGGCGGAAGCGTCCGCACCCGATGCCGCGTCTGACGATGCGCAGAATGAGATGGTTGGTAACGCTGCGGAAAAGGAGAGCTAAGCATGCCAGCAGAGCATTCCACGCGCAGGCGCGTGATCTATTTCGACATTCTCCGCATCGTGGCGATCTTCTTTGTTGTTTTCGTGCATCTTGCCGCGCAGCACTGGGCAGATGTTGACGTCAGTTCACGGGCGTGGTTTGCCTTCAATCTCTACTGTACCACAGGAAAATGGTCTGTCCCCATCTTTGTGATGATCAGCGGCGCGCTGTTTCTCGGGCGCGATGTCAGCATCTCCTCCATTCTCAAAAAGAACGTCGCGCGTATCGCCACGGTCTTTCTCTTCTGGTCGGGCTGCTACGCGCTCATCGACCTTGTCTTTCGTCACGCGCCGCTTTCGGTCGTGCTTTCCCAGTTCATCACGGGGCATTATCATCTGTGGTTCCTCTACATGATTGTAGGGCTGTATTTGCTCATTCCTCTCCTGCGGCCCATCGTACAGAATGAAACGCTCATGCGCTACTTTCTGCTGCTTGCGTTTCTTTTCACCTTTCTTCTCCCCCAGCTTGCCCTGTTCACCTCCTTCGTTTCGCATGAGGCAAGCACCGTCATCCGCACGGTCATCATGTACTCCTATTGCTTTTTCCCTCTCGGCTTCACCATTTATTTTGTCGGCGGGTATTATCTCAGCCGGAGGAACTTCAGCCGCAGAGAAGAGATCGTTCTCTACTGCGTCGGCGTAGCCGCCCTTCTTTTCTCCATCATCGCTCCCGCCGTTCTCTCCAGAGCGCAGGGCGCGCCAAATGCCACCTTTTATAGCTACAACGACCTCAACGTTCTCTGCACGAGCGTGCCGATCTTCGTCTTTGCCAAGCAGCATCTGAATTTCCCGCGCATGGGCGAAAAGGCGTATGCCCTTCTCCGCAAGCTGTCGAAATACAGCTTCGGCGTGTATCTCGTTCATCCCATGGTCATCGAGCTATTGCAGCATTTCGGCATCGATACCTTCTCCTGCAATGCCTTTTTCTCCGTACCGCTGCTCGCGGTCTTCGTGTTTGCGGTCTCCACGCTGATCTCGGCACTGCTCAATGTCATTCCCTTTATTAAAGATCATTTTGTATAATCAAAAGCGCCCCGCGAACCGGCTTGGTTCGCGGGGCGCTTCTTTTGTTCTTTTATGCGTCGGTCCTGATGCCGCGTTTGTCGAATTCCTCGACCAGCAGATCAAGGTCGTTCGGCAGGCTCATCGGCTCGCCGCAGAATTTGATGGCGTTGGCCACGTCCTTGAGGCCGTTGCCCGTCACGACGGAGACGACCGTGTCGTTCTCACCGAGCGCGCCCTGCTCGCAGAGCTTCTTGACTGCCGCCGTACCGGTGACGCCCGCGGGCTCGCCGAAAACGCCGCAGGTCGTGCCGAGCAGCTTTTGCGCCGCCATGATTTCCTCGTCCGTCACGTTCACGACGATGCCGTTCGACTCGCGGATCACCATGAGCGCCTTGTCCGCGTTGCGCGGCACGCCGACGGCGATGGAGTCGGCCAGCGTGTTCTCCTCCATCGGCTCCCAGGGCTTGTTCTCCGCGATGGCGCGGTTGATGGGGTGGCAGCCTTCGGCCTGCGCGGAAATGAGGCGCGGGAGCTTGTCGATAAAGCCGATGGCGTACAGGTCCTTGAGGCCCTTCCACACGCCTGCGATGGTGCAGCCGTCGCCGACGGAGATGGCGAGATAATCCGGCATCTTCCAGTCGAGCTGCTCGGCGATCTCGATCGAAACGGTCTTCTTGCCCTCGGAGAGGTACGGGTTGATGGCCGCGTTGCGGTTGTACCAGCCCCACTTGTCGATGGCCTTTTTCGACAGCTCGAACGTCTCTTCATAGTTGCCTTTGACGGAGATCACGTTTGCGCCGAAGGTCATCAGCTGCGCGACCTTACCCTTGGGCGCGCGCTCGGGAACGAAGATGAAGGTCTTGAGGCCCGCGGCCGCGGCGTTGCCCGCAAGAGAGCTTGCGGCGTTGCCCGTGGACGAGCAGGCGATGATCTTCGCGCCCGCCTCCCCCGCCTTGGCGACCGCCATGGCGGACGCGCGGTCCTTGAGCGACGCCGTCGGGTTCTGTCCGTCGTCCTTGACCCAGAGCTTTTTGAGGCCGAGCTGCTTTGCAAGGCGCGGCTCTTCGTAGAGCGGGCTCCAGCCCACGCGCAGCGGCGTGTCGGGTGTTGTCTCCTCGACCGGCAGCAGCTCGCGATAGCGCCACATCGTGTTCGGGCGGGACTTGAGCTTTTCCTTCGTCAGGTTCTTTTTGATGTAGTCGTAGTCATAGATGATGTCGAGAATGCCGCCGCACGAACAATTCGTCAGGTTCGCCGTGGCCTCGTATTCTTTCCCGCACTTGACGCAGCGGGCGCATTTGACGTTTTTTAACATAATAACTCCTTATTGTCCGCGCGCTGCGCGGTGGGTTTTTGCAGCCCATAGAGCTGCGGGGATAGCAGCGCCGCGGGCGCTGCACGTGATGCGACCCCCATTTTCTTTCCCGAGAAAGAAAACGGGCGTCGCCCGTCCAAAAGAAAGGCGTTTGCATTGCAAGCGGGCAGCTCAAAGAGCTGCAATGCTTGCCGATTGCACTTTCTGCGCGCGGCGTTGCCGCGTTAGCACTGCTACACGATTTGCCTCTGCTTCTATTATCCGCTGCCGCTCTGCCTATCTTGTAGGAGTGCGGACTAATTTCCGTCTACCGCCAGTCTCCACAATGCGGCGAGCGCAGCAATGCCGCATTCGGCAAGCAGTCTGCCGCCGAGCTACCGTCACTCGCGCCTCACGATAGTAAGGCGCGGTTGATCGTAGCAACGACTCGCAGAAGATTCATGGCGAAGCCATGTACACCGCACTTACATTGCGCAGCGCGTGCAGTTATTCAAGCTGTACGCTGCCAATGTTGGGGGTCGAGGGGTGCTCCCCTCGTCCTTTCTCTTGGGGGTGTAAGGGGGATATTCTCTTTCCGAGAAAGAGAATATCCCCCTTTCCCGCGTCCCCCGCACGGTGCGGGGAACCAACTCGCTTCTTTTCCGCAGGAAAAATAAAGGGAAACCCTTTGGGGGTATAAAAAAGGGGGCATCTCTTCGAGATACCCCCTTTTATCATCCTAACAGGGTTTGGAGCAAGGGGTTCCTGCTCCCCTTTCGCGCTCTTAGAGCGCTTTGAGAAGGCCGGTGGCCTCGTTGAACTCGTTGATGAGCTCGTCGAGCTCCTTCGCCTGCGCGTGGACAGCGTCCCACGTGCCCTTGGTGTCGTACCAGAGGGCGTTGAGGTCTTTAACGTCGCGCGCCTGCTGCTCGACCCAGGTGTAGTACTTGAGGTTGTGGATGCGCTTGCGGTCCTCGTACGTCAACTCCATCATGCTGTCGGTCTTCAGGCCGAGCATGTGCAGGTTGTGGTCGAGGCGGGCCTCCTCGGCGTTGTACGCGCCGTGCATCTCGTTGAGCTCCTCGATGCGGGACTGATACATGACGGCAGAGTCGGTCAGCACGGTGCAGACGATGTCGTCCTCGCCCAGCTCATAGTACTTGGCCATCTTGATGCAGCACAGCACGTTCGCGATGCCGGAGATGCCGAGCCAGGTGAGCTTTTCGATGAGCTCGTCGGAGAGCTTGAGCTCTTCCTTGAGGTACTTCTTGCCCTCTGCCGTGTTGAAAAGGCGCAGCAAACGTTGGGAATCCTCGTCGTCGATGGCGATGGCCATGTCAGTGTTCTTCACGTTGTGGATCCAGGGGATGTGCTTGTCGCCGATGCCCTCAATGCGGTGGCCGCCGAAGCCGTTATTCAGGATCGTCGGGCACTGGAGCGCTTCGCCCACGCCGAGCTTCATGCCGGGATAGCGTTCCTTCAAAAGGTCGCCAGCCGACATCGTACCGGCGGAACCGGAGGTGAAGCACGCGCCCGCAAGACGCTGGCCGGGCTTCTTCACGGCCTCGAAGAGGTCTGCAAGGGCGTAGCCCGTGACATTGTAGTGCCACAGCGGGTTGCCCATCTCTTCAAACTGGTTGAAGATCATCATGCTGGGGTCCTGCTTGAGCTCCCAGGTCTTGTCGAAAATCTCCTTGACGTTGGACTCGCAGCCCGGCGTTGCGATGACCTGACCGGCGATCTTGCTGAGCCACTCAAAGCGCTCCTTGCTCATCTCCGCGGGGAGAATGGCGACGGAGTCGACGGCGAGGAGCTTCGAGTTGAACGCGCCGCCGCGGCAGTAGTTACCGGTGGAGGGCCACACGGCGTGATGATACGTCGCGTCGAACTGGCCGGTGACGAGGCGCGGGGCGAGGCAGCCGAACGAAGCGCCGACCTTGTGGCAGCCCGTGGGGAACCACTTGCCCGCCATGGCGAGAATGCGGCAGGGAACGCCGGAGAGCTCGGACGGGATCTCGACATAGTTCGGCACGGCCTGATAGAGGCCGCCGGTCTCCTTGGCTTCGTTCTTCCACGTAATGCGGAAGAGGTTCAGCGGGTTGACGTCCCAAAGGCCGACAGTCTTGAGCTTTTCCTGAATTTTCTCAGGGATGGTCTCAGGATGCTGCATCTGCGCGATGGTCGGAATGATAACGTTGTTTTCCTTGGCCTTCTCAATGTTGTGCTGCAGGCCGGTCTTGTTGATGGTCAAATCGATCTTGCCCATGGTTCACTTCTCCTCCTGTTGTTTGTCAATATAAGAATATAGTGTATATTTGGATATGCCGAAGTATTTTGCGATCTTGTCTCCGGATTTTGTGACGAGGAACGCCCCGCTCTGGCTCAAAAAACCGATGGCGCGCATCTTATCTTCCTTGTTCATCAGCGCGACGGGTTTACCGACAAGCGCGACCGACTGGGCGATGAGCTCATCCAAAAGGTCGTTGACGTTCACGATCTTTTCCGGCTCGCCCTGCGTCTTATCCTTTGTGTCGATCAACTCGTGCACCGCATCCTCGACCATCAGGAGCGAGGAAATGTCGTAATTGATGCCAAGGATCGCGGCGACCTTGCCGTTCCTGCCGCGGATATACATGGTGGAAGATTTCAATATCTTCCCGTCCGGCGTTTTGGTGAGGTAGCTCAAGTGGTCGCTCGGCTGCGCGTCGGCCTGACGCACCTGCTCTAAAACAACGTGCGACGCGCCGTCGCCCACCTTGCGGCCTGTGACGTGGCCGTTCTCGATGGCAACGATGGAATGCTCGGGGTGCTTGGCGCCCACATCGTGGATCACCACCTCGCAATGGCTGCCAAAGGTCGCGGCGATGCCCTTTGCGACCTGCTCCAGGGTCTTCAGCGTTGCGGCTTCTATGGTCTATCCCTCCTCTGATCGCCCGTCCGCCCTATTTTGCTGTGCAAATTGCACAGCTTTCCATCGGAACGGGCATGTTCTTTCATCCCTATAATACCATAAATTGATCGAATTGCAATCACTTTCTTAAAAAATTTTTGAAATGCAAATTTTTTGTTTGACAACTGCCGTTCTTATGCTATGATAAGGACAGTGTAACAGAAAATTGACCCCGATCGACAGAAAATACTATCACTTTTAACGGAGGTTTTACCATGGATTTTGAAGCCATCAAAAAAGCCGCACAGGCCTACGGCCCCGATATGACCCGCTTCCTGCGTGATATGATCGCCATCCCCAGCGAGAGCTGCGAGGAAAAGGGCGTCGCCCACCGCATCGCCGAGGAGATGAAGAAGCTCGGCTACGATAAGGTCGAGTTCGACGCGCTCGGCAACGTCATCGGCTGGATGGGCTCGGGCGACAAGATCATCGCCATCGACTCACACATCGACACCGTCGGCATCGGCAACCGCGAAAACTGGACGCACGACCCGTACGAGGGCTATGAGGATGACAAGGTCATCTACGGCCGCGGCGGCAGCGACCAGGAGGGCGGCATGGCCGCGGCGGCCTACGGCACGAAGATCATGAAGGACCTCGGTCTCATCCCCGAGGGCTACAAGATCATGGTCGTCGGCTCCGTGCAGGAGGAGGACTGCGACGGCATGTGCTGGCAGTCCATCGTCAACGAATACTTCAAGGGCCCCGAGGACGCGAGAAACCAGATCGAATTCGTCATCTCCACCGAGCCGACCGACGGCGGCATCTACCGCGGTCACCGCGGCCGCATGGAGATCCGCGTCGACATGCACGGCGTCTCCTGCCACGGCTCCGCGCCTGAGCGCGGCGACAATGCCATCCACAAGATGGCCGAGGTCATTCTGAACGTACGCGACCTCAACGAGAACGACGCCGCTGATGACAAGGAGATCAAGGGCCTTGTCAAGATGCTCGATCCGAAGTATAATCCTGAGCACTGGGAGGACGCGCGTTTTCTTGGCCGCGGCACCTGCACCACGAGCCAGATCTTCTTCACCTCTCCCTCCCGCTGCGCCGTCGCCGACAGCTGCTCGATCTCCATCGACCGCCGCATGACCGCGGGCGAGACCTACCAGTCCTGCCTGAAGGAGATTGAAGACCTGCCCGCGTGCAAGAAGTACGCGAACGACATCAAGGTCTCCATGTACATGTACGACCGTCCGTCCTGGACCGGCCATGTCTACGAGACCGAGGCCTTCTTCCCCACCTGGATCAATAAGGAGACCGCGCCCCACGTGCAGGCGCTCGTCGACGCGCACCACGCTCTCTGGGGCTCCGAGCGCATCGGCGCGGACGAAAAGGCCATGTCCACGCGCACGGGCCGCCCGCTGACGGATAAGTGGACGTTCTCGACGAACGGCGTTTCTATTCAGGGCCGCTACGGCATCCCCTGCGTCGGCTTCGGCCCTGGCGCTGAATCTCAGGCCCACGCGCCCAACGAGATCACCTGGAAGCAGGACCTCGTCACCTGCGCGGCGCTGTACGCGGCTGTCCCCGGTCTCTACAAGCCCGAGAACAAGGACGGCTCCGCCACCTCCTTCCGTCAGGAGTTAACGGGTAATAATATCAAATAACGTGCTTCGCCCGTCATTTGATATTAAGAGGCTGCACTCCGCTTCGCGCCTCGCCTTTGGCTCGACGCGCGCTGCGTGAGAAGTGTTTTTTGCCACGCGCATGTCGCGGCAAAAAACGGATCAAGATCATTTGCGCCGTGCGCGGCGCAAATATTTCAAACGATTTTTAATATACTATAAAATAAAGGAGAAAATTATCTATGAGCAAGACTGTTGAACTGGCACGCCACCTTGAGACGCTGCACATCAATAACATGTACAAGACCGACTTCTACTGGACGTGGGACAAGAGCGACGAGGAGATCGACGCGGTCTTCACCGTGGCCGACGCGCTGCGCGACCTGCGCGAGCGCAACAAGAACACGAAGATCTTCAATTCCGGTCTCGGCATTTCGATCTTCCGTGACAACTCCACGCGCACGCGCTTCTCGTTTGCCTCCGCGTGCAACCTGCTGGGTCTTGAGGAGCAGGTGCTCGATGAAAAGAAGTCCCAGATCGCACACGGCGAGACCGTGCGCGAGACGGCGAACATGGTCTCGTTCATGGCCGACGTCATCGGCATTCGCGACGATATGTTCATCGGCGAGGGCCACAAGTATCAGAAGACCTTCATGGACGCGCTCGAAGAGGGCTACCGCGACGGCATCCTCGAACAGCGCCCGACGCTTGTGAACCTCCAGTGCGACGTCGACCACCCGACGCAGTGCATGGCCGATATGCTCCACATCATCCACTACTTCGGCGGCGTGGAGAACCTCAAGGGCAAGAAGGTCGCCATGACATGGGCCTATTCCCCGAGCTACGGCAAGCCCCTCTCCGTCCCGCAGGGCGTTATCGGCCTGTTCACCCGCTTCGGCATGGATGTCACCCTCGCTCACCCCGAAGGCTACGAGGTCATGCCCGAGGTCGAGGAGATCGCCAAGAAGAACGCGGCGGCCACCGGCGGCAGCTTCAAGAAGTGCAACGACATGAAGGAAGCCTTCAAGGACGCCGACATCGTCTATCCCAAGTCCTGGGCGCCGTTCAAGGCCATGGAGGAGCGCACGAAGCTCTATCAGGCCGGCGACAAGGACGGCATCGACGAGCTGGAGAAAAAGCTGCTCGCGCAGAACGCCGAGCACAAGGATTGGGCCTGCACCGAGGAGATGATGAAGCTCACAAAGGACGGCAAGGCGCTCTATCTCCACTGCCTGCCCGCCGACATTACCGGCCTTTCCTGCCCCGAGGGCGAGGTCGACAACAGCGTGTTCGACCGCTATATCGTCCCCCTGTACAAGCAGGCTTCCTACAAGCCGTATATCATCGCCGCAATGATGTTCCTCGCGCAGGTCAAAGACCCCGTCCGCGCGCTGATGGAGATGGACAAGAGCGGCGAAGAGCGCAAGATGTTCTAACATCGCGCATTTCATTTGTAAAAAGGCGGCACAGCCGCTTTTGAGAGAAGAGAGTTTTTAAAAAATCAAGGAGAGATAGTCATCATGAGCAAGAGAATCGTCATCGCCCTGGGCGGCAACGCGCTGGGCAACACCCCCTACGAGCAGCTCGCCCTCGTCACCGAGACCGCAAAGCCCATCGTCGACCTGATCGCGCAGGGCAACGAGGTCATCATTGCCCACGGCAACGGCCCGCAGGTCGGCATGATCAACCTCGGCATGGCCACCGCCGCTGAGGCCAAGGCCATCAAGTCCGACATGCCCTTCCCCGAGTGCGGCGCGATGAGTCAGGGCTACATCGGTTACCACCTGCAGAACGCCATCGGTAACGAGCTCGCCTCCCGCGGCATGAACAAGGACGTCGCGACCGTCGTGACGCAGGTGCTCGTCGACGAGGCTGACCCCGCCTTCCAGCACCCCACCAAGCCCGTCGGCGCGTTCTACGACAAGGAGACCGCCGACCGCATCGCCGCAGAAAAGGGCTACACCATGGTCGAGGATGCCGGCCGCGGCTACCGTCAGGTCGTTCCCTCCCCCAAGCCGATCGACGTCATCGAAAAGAACACCGTCAAGGCGCTCGTTGACAACGGCACCGTTGTCATCACCGTCGGCGGCGGCGGTATCCCCGTTGTGCGCCGTGACGGCAAGCTCTACGGCACGCCCGCGGTCATCGACAAGGACTTTGCCTCCGCCAAGCTCGCCGAGCTCCTTGACGCGGATATGCTCGTCATCCTGACGGCCGTTGAGAAGGTCGCCATCAACTTTGGCAAGCCCGACCAGAAGGGTCTCGACACCCTGACGCCGGACGAGGCGCGCAAGTATATCGACGAAAAGCAGTTTGCCCCCGGCTCCATGCTGCCGAAGGTCCAGGCCGCTATGTCGTTTGCTGAGAGCAAGCCCGGCCGCGTCGCGCTCATCACGCTGCTTGAAAAGGCCGCCGAGGGCATCGAGGGCAAGACCGGCACCCGCGTGCAGATGTAATCTTTACTTTAAAAGACCCGCTCATCGAGCGGGTCTTTTTCCTTTTCTTTACGCAATATTTGCTTCTTTCTCCGCTATGGCTAAAAGAACCAATTCTTTTTTGGTCAAGTTTGATCGTTGATTTTCGTTTTTCCTGTTGATAAATTTCCCCTTTTTATGTATCATGGTGATAACGGTATTCAAATCTTTTGATTGCCGTAAAATTTAAGGAGGATTTACTGAAATGAAGAAGTTCCTTGCACTGCTCCTGAGTCTCGTCATGGTCCTCGCCCTCGTCGCCTGCGGCGATAAGAAGGACGATACCAACACCGACGATCAGGACAACAACGAAGTCACCGATTTCAAGGTCGGCTTCATCATGCTCCACGACGAAAACTCCACCTACGACCTCAACTTCATCAACGCTGCAAAAGAGGCCTGCGAGACGCTCGGCGTCGAGTACACCATCGTGACCAACGTTCCCGAAGGTCAGGAGTGCTACGACAAGGCCGCTGAGCTCGCCGACGCCGGCTGCAACATCATCTTCGCCGACTCCTTCGGTCACGAAGACTACATGATCCAGGCCGCGAAGGACTTCCCCGACGTGCAGTTCTGCCACTCCACCGGCACCAAGGCGCACACCGAGGGTCTCTCCAACTACCACAACGCCTTCGCTTCCATCTATGAGGGCCGTTACCTCGCCGGTGTTGCTGCCGGTATGAAGCTCAACGAGATGATCGAGGGCGGTGAGTTCACCGCAGACGAGGCCAAAATCGGCTACGTCGGCGCCTTCACCTATGCCGAGGTTATCTCCGGCTACACCTCCTTCTTCCTGGGCGCTCGCTCCGTCTGCCCCACTGCCACGATGGAAGTCACCTTCACCGGCAGCTGGTATGACGAGACCGCCGAGAAGGAAGGCGCGCAGAAGCTCATCCAGAACGGCTGCAAGCTCATCAGCCAGCACGCTGACTCCATGGGCGCTCCCACCGCTTGCGAGACCGCCGGTGTCCCCGACGTTTCCTACAACGGCTCCACCGAGGCTGCCTGCCCCAACACCTATCTGATCTCCTCCCGCATCGACTGGGCCCCCTACTATGAGTACGCCATCAAGGCTGCCATGAACGGCGAGGCCATCGACGCCGACTGGACCGGCACCCTTGCTACCGGCTCCGTCGTCCTGACCGACCTGAACGAGAATGTTGCCGCCGAGGGTACCGCTGAGGCCATTGCCGACGCGACTGCCAAGCTCGAGAGCGGTGAGCTCCATGTCTTCGACTGCTCCACCTTCACCGTGGGCGGCCAGACCTTGACCTCCTCCATGGCCGACGTCGACACCGATGCCGACTACACGCCTGATACCGAGGCCATCGTGGACGGCTATTTCGCCGAGTCCACTTTCCGCTCCGCCCCGTACTTCCAGCTCCAGATCGACGGCATCACGCTGCTCGACCAGGCGTTCTAAGCTTCTCTTACAAACTACATATCGGGCTGCCTTCGGGCAGCCCGATATCTTTTTTCTTTTTATGGCACTTTTCGCTATTTTGCTAAAAATTTTTGTACGCTTCTAATTTTTTTTGTGTTTTTTTCTGTTTTACATTTACAACGCCGTTCAATTATGCTAATATATGACTTGTACAAATACAATGCTGCGGGGTTTTTTTCCTGTGCCCTCCAGCGGAAAAAGGGGTGACCGCCTTGGGAACTGCATGCGCAGTTAAAATGGAGAATGTCACGAAGCGGTTCGGCAAAGTGGTGGCGAACAACGCCATCAACCTTGAGCTGCACGAGGGCGAGATTTTATCGCTGCTCGGCGAAAACGGCAGCGGCAAGACGACGCTGATGAACATGCTCTCCGGCATCTATTTCCCCGACGAGGGGCAAATCTACATTCACGGCGAACCCGTCACGATCGCTTCCCCCAAGGATGCGTTCGAACACGGCATCGGTATGATCCACCAGCACTTCAAGCTCGTCGATCTTTTCACCGCAACGGAGAATATCATCCTCGGCCTTGAAGGCAAGCTCGACATTGCCGAAGCCAGCAAAAAGGTCAAAGAGATCTGCGACAAGTACGGCTTCGACATCGACCCCAATCAGAAGATCTACGACATGTCCGTTTCGCAGAAGCAGACCGTCGAGATCGTCAAGGTGCTCTACCGCGGGGCGGACATCCTCATTCTGGACGAGCCGACCGCAGTGCTCACCCCGCAGGAGACGGACAAGCTCTTCGCCATCATGCGCAACATGAAGGCCGACGGCAAGTCCCTCATTATCATCACGCATAAGCTGCACGAGGTGCTCGACGTGTCCGACCGCGTGGCCGTGCTGCGCAAGGGCGAATACGTCGGTGACGTCGCCACGAAGGACGCCGACCAGCAATCGCTGACCGACATGATGGTCGGCCACACGGTGAGCCTGAACATCAGCCGCCCCGAGCCGAAGGACGTTGAAAAGCGCCTCGTCATCGAAGGCCTGACGGCTTACGACGAGCTCGGCGTCAAGCGTCTGGACGATGTCAGCTTCACCATCAACGCGGGCGAGGTGCTCGGCATCGCGGGCGTCGCAGGCAGCGGCCAGCGCGAGCTGCTCGAGTCCATTGCGGGCCTCTACCCCGTCGCCTCCGGCCATGTTACGTTCTATCCGCCCGACGGCGGCAAGGAAAAGGAACTCGTCGGTCTCGACCCGATGAAGATCCGCAAGAGCGGCATTTCGATGTCGTTCGTCCCCGAAGACCGACTCGGCATGGGCCTGGTCGGCTCGATGGGCATGACGGGCAACATGATGCTGCGCTCCTGGCGCAAGGGTAAGGGTCTGTTCCTTGACCGCAAGGATCCCGAAGCGCTCGCCAACCGCATCTGGGAAGAGCTCGGCGTCGTCACGCCCAGCACGTCCTTCCCCGTGCGCCGCATGTCCGGCGGCAACGTGCAGAAGGTGCTTGTCGGACGCGAGATTGCCCAGTCCCCCGCCGTGCTGATGACCGCTTACGCGGTGCGCGGCCTGGACATCAACACCTCCTATACCATTTATAACCTGCTGACCGAGCAGAAGATGAAGGGCGTCGCCGTCGTCTATGTCGGCGAAGACCTCGACGTGCTGCTTGAGCTGTGTGACCGCATCGTCGTTCTCTGCGGCGGTCAGGTCTCCGGCGTGGTCGACGCCAGAAAGACCGACAAGCGCGAGGTCGGCGCACTGATGACGCTCGTGAGGGGAGGCAACAAGGATGAATAAGAAACAGTCGCTCTTCCACATCGCCAAGCGCGATACGCTCCCCTGGTACAAGGCCGTTTTGATCCGCGGCGGCGCGATCGTGCTCGCTTTGATCGTCTGCGCGATCGTCACAACGCTGCTGACGGGCGAAAATCCCATCAAGGTCTACTCCACAATCCTCTACGGCGCGTTCGGTACGTCGCGCAAGAGCTGGGTCACGTTCCATAACCTCGCGATCCTGCTCGGCATCTCGCTCGCGGTCACGCCCGCGTTCAAGATGCGCTTCTGGAACATCGGTGCCGAGGGTCAGGTGCTCATTGGCTGCCTTGCCACCGCGGCCTGCATGATCTGCCTTGGCGGCAAGATCCCCAACGGTCTTCTCATCGTCATTATGATCGTCGCCTCCGTCGCGGCAGGCGCGCTGTGGGGCTTCCTCCCCGGTATCTTCAAGGCCAAGTGGAACACGAACGAAACGCTCTTCACGCTGATGATGAACTACATCGCGACACAGCTCGCCGCGTTCTTCATCATTGTGTGGGAAGTGCCCAAGGGCTCGGGCAAGATCGGTATCATCAACCAGAATACCGAGGCCGGCTGGCTCCCCGTTCTCGGCGGTCAGCGCTATCTCCTCCCGATCCTGCTTGTGGCGATCCTCACGGGCGTTATGTATATCTATCTCAATTACAGCAAGCACGGCTATGAGATCGCCGTTGTCGGTGAGAGCCAGCGCACCGCGAGCTATGCGGGCATCAAGGTCGAGCGCGTCATCGTGCGCACGATGATCCTCTCCGGCGCGATCTGCGGCCTCATCGGCCTGCTGCTCACCGCCGGTACGGACCACACGCTGACCACCACCATCGTCGGCGGACGCGGCTTCACAGCGGTCATGGTCTCCTGGATGGCCAAGTTCAACCCCATCATGATGATCTTCACGAGCCTTCTTATCGTGGTTCTGAGCCGCGGCGCGAGCGAGATCTCCAGCGTGTTCGGCCTAAACCACTCCTTCGCCGATATCCTGACGGGCATCATCCTGTTCTTCATCATCGGCAGCGAATTCTTCATCACCTACAAGGTCAGCCTGCGCAAGGGCAAAAAGGAGGCGTGAGCGATGTTTGATCTTGCTTCTTTCCTTCCCCGTGCGGTCATGCAGGGCATTCCCCTGCTCTACGGCAGCACCGGTGAGATCCTGACGGAAAAGTCCGGCAACCTGAACCTCGGCATTCCGGGCGTGATGTACGTCGGCGGTATCTGCGGCGTCATCGGCGCGTTCTTCTACGAGCAGTCCACCCCGGCTGCCGACATGAACGCGTTCCTCGCCATCGGTATCCCGATGCTCTGCTCGCTTTTGGGCTCGCTTCTGATGGGCCTTCTCTACTGCCTGCTGACCGTTACGCTGCGCGCCAACCAGAACGTCACGGGTCTTGCACTCACGACGTTCGGCGTCGGCATCGGCAACTTCTTCGGCGGCTCGCTCATCAAGCTGACCGACAGTGAAGTCCCCTCCATCGCGCTGAGCGCGACGAGCGCCTATTTCAGCAAATCCCTGAATGTTGGCGGCTGGTTCGGTCAGGTCTTCCTGTCCTACGGCTTCCTTGCCTACCTTGCCATCGTCATCGCGCTGTTCGCGTCGTACTTCCTCAAGCACACCCGCACGGGTCTTCACCTGCGCGCCGTGGGCGAGAGCGCGGCGACGGCGGACGCAGCCGGCATCAACGTGACGAAGTACAAATACCTCGCCACCTGCATCGGCAGCATGATCGCGGGTCTCGGCGGCCTGTATTACGTCATGGACTACGCCTGCGGCGTCTGGTCCAACAACGCCTTCGGCGACCGCGGCTGGCTCGCCATCGCGCTCGTCATCTTCACGATCTGGCGTCCGAACGTCAGCGTGCTGGCCTCCATCCTGTTCGGCGGGTTCTACATCCTCTATATCTTCATCCCCACCGGCACCAACCTTGCCATCAAGGAGCTCTACAAGATGCTCCCCTACGTCGTCACGCTGGTCGTTCTGATCATCGTGTCGCTACGCAAGAAGCGCGAGGATCAGCCGCCCGCATCGTTGGGTCTGAGCTACTTCCGCGAAGAGAGATAAAAAATCTTCAAAAACGGCAACCGATTCGGTTGCCGTTTTTGAGTAGGATCGCACTCCGCTCTGCGCACACGCCGCAGGCGCGTACACTCGCTCCGCGCAAAGTGTTTTTTGCCACGTACACGCCGCGGCAAAAAACGATCAATATCATTTGCGCCGTGCGCGGCGCAAAATAGAGCGCGCATGTCGTCCTCCGCGACGAATTCCAATTGATTTCACGCCGTGCGCGGCGTGAAACTCTGCGAGGCTTTTGAGCTGTTTTGCCGCTGGAGGCAGCAAAATGCGCTTCTTGCTATTTTTCACTAAATCTGCCTGCGTTTGGCGCGGGTCTAAGAGGTATTGCTATGTCTACTCTGCTCATTCAAAACATTCGTTCGCTGGTGTCGTGTGATGACGCGGACACGGTTTATGAAAACGTCGATCTGTATGCTGAGGATGGATTCATCCGCGCGATCGGTAAAAATCTGCCGCAGGAGGCGGAAAAGGTGATTGACGCGAGCCACATGCTCTGCTACCCCGGCCTTGTCAACACGCACCATCATCTCTATCAGGTCTTTTCCCGCAACCTGCCGGAAGTACAGAACATGGAGCTCTTCGACTGGCTCAAAACGCTCTATGAGATCTGGAAAAACCTCGACGAGGACGTCATCCGTCTCTCGACGCTCACGGGCCTCGGCGAGCTGATGAAACACGGCTGCACGACCTGCTTCGACCATCACTATGTCTTTCCCGCAGACGCGGGCGACCTCATTGGCGCGCAGTTTGCCGCGTCGGACGAGATCGGCGCGCGCATGTACGCCTCGCGCGGCAGTATGGACCTCTCTGTCAAGGACGGTGGCCTGCCGCCCGACAGCGTCGTGCAGACGGTCGACGAGATCATGGCCGATTCTGCCCGTGTCATCGAGAAATACCACGACAAGTCGTTCGGTGCGATGCATCGCGTTGCGCTCGCCCCGTGCTCGCCGTTCTCGGTGTCTGCCGACCTTCTGCGCGAGAGCGCCGTGCTCGCGCGAGAGTACGGCGTGCGCCTGCACACCCACCTGTGCGAGACGAAGGACGAAGAACACTTCATGCTCGCGCGCGAGGGCGTCCGCCCGCTCGAGTACATGGAGCGCCTCGGCTGGACGGGCAGCGACGTCTGGTTCGCTCACGGCATCCACTTCAACGACGAGGAGCTGCGCGTGCTGGCAAAGACACACACCGGCGTGGCGCACTGCCCGATCTCGAACATGAAGCTCGCCTCCGGCGTCGCCCGCGTGCCCGATATGCTGAAGCTCGGCGTGCCGGTCGGCCTCGCGGTTGACGGTTCAGCCTCGAACGACGGCTCATCGCTGATGGAGGAACTGCGCGTCGCGTTCCTGCTGCACCGTTTGAACAGCAGCAAAGCTGCCCCCAGCGGTTACGACGTGCTCAAGATGGCAACATGCGGCAGCGCGGCCATCCTTGGCCGCAGCGACGACATCGGCTCGCTCGAGGTCGGCAAGTGCTGCGACCTCTTCATGATCGACTCGCGCAGGCTCGAGCTCGTCGGCTCGTGCTTTGACCCCAAAAGCGTGCTCGGCACTGTCGGCGTGCGCGGACCCGTTGACTACACAGTCGTTCAGGGCCGTGTGACGGTCGACCACGGTCATCTTGTCACAGTCGACGAAGAACAGCTTGCGCACGACGCGGAGGCGAAGTGCCGCGCGTATCTGAACCGCTGAGGAGGCTGCCATGACCGTTGAGATCACCCGCGGCGACATCGCCGCCCTCCCCTCCTCCGACCGTGCGGCCGAGCTTCTGCCGCTCACGGACGGCGACACGCTGACTCTCTCCTGCACAGACAGCGACCTGAAGGCCGCCTACCGCATCCTGCGCGCCATCATGGACTACGGCTATGAGCACGCACAGCCGTCGCGCGTGCGTCTAATTTGCGCGGACGAGGCGTCGCGTAGGGCGTACTCCTTCCAGTGGAACATGTGGTTCGCCGCGGAAAAGCCAAAACACGAAGATTAAAAAGAAAAGACGAGTGAATTTTCGCTCGTCTTTTTCTCATAAATAGCGGTCCATCTTTTGCAAAATCGTCTCGTAGCGCTCGGCGAGCTCCTGCTTTGTCTCTCCGAACCGCTCGCGAAGCTCCTGCCGCGAACGGACAATGGTCTGCAACGCCTCGTCGCGCTCAATGCGCAGCTCCGCGGCGATCTCCTCGCTCAGCTCGCCCACGCTGGCAAAGGCCTCCATCAGCCCACCCTGCGTTTTGAAAAACTCGTCGCCGAAGCGCTCGCGCTTCGGATATTTTCCGCTGCGGTAATTGTCGATGACGACCTCGTAGCGTGCCATGGCGCGCTGCACCGCCGTCTCCCATGAAACGTACAGCTCGCGCTGGGCGTTTTCGCCGACCACTTGCATCACCTCCGGCGCGCGGCAGAGCTCTTCGAGCTTTGCCGCCATCGCCGCGGCGTTTTCCTCGATGCAAAAGCCGTTTTGCCCGTCGCCCACGCCCTCGGACGCGCAGGAATTTCGGATCATCACAGTCGCCGTACCGCTGGCCGCAGCCTCACGCACGACAAGACCGTTCGTGTCGAACGTCGACGGGAAGAGAAACAGGTCGGATCTGCCATACCACGCGCGGATGATCTCGCGGTCAGAGATCGCACCTGTGAAAAAGCAGCGGTCGGAGAGCTTCCGCTCTTCCGCATAGCTGCGGATCTCCGCGCCGTCTGCGCCCTCGCCGACAAACACCATGCGGAAGTCGACATTTTTCTCGCGCAGCGTTTTCAGCGCGTCTAAAATGATGCGGATACCCTTGTACCACATCAGCCGCCCGACGAAGAGAAAGACCGGCACGTTCTGCGGCAGGTCATATCTGCCCGTCGCCGCGGCGATGGCCTCATCAGACACCCGCCCGCGCGGCACGTCCACGCCGTTTTCCATCACGATGTAGTCGCCCTCGTAGCCGAGCGAGCGCAGATTTTCCCCCGCCCCGCGGCTCACGACCCAGACCTCATCGCAGCTTGTGATGTTCTGCACCAGCGCGCGAATGGCGCTCTCCTGCAAGAGCTTGCCGCGCACAGCCTTGGCGATGTCGACATCGTACTTCGTGTGATACGTCAGCACGAGCGGCGCGTCGACCACGGCGCGCAGCGAGCGCGCCAGCAGGCACGACGTGATGGGACAATGCGTGTGCATCAGGTCGACCTTCTGCTCCGTCAGCACGCGCGCGGTCTCGGGTGAAAACGGATAGCCCGCCACGTAGCCGAGCTTCTTGCGCGTGTCGATGCTCGGGTAGCGCAGCACAGGAAAGGGGAACGCGCTGTCGTCTGCGCCGGGCATTGTCGGCGTGACGACAATGGCGTTTTCGCCGCTTTTCGTGATGTTTTTCGCGTAGTTCACGACGGCGTTCGCCACGCCGTCGATCTCGGGCGGAAAGGAATCGTTCAAAAGGCAGATGGTTCTCTTGTCCATGCCATTGCCCTCCTGTTGTTTGTTTTTCGGCAGCACCGAAGTGTGATTCAGTATATCATTTTTCGCGCGAAGATGGTATACTATGTGTGAATTTTACGCGCTGTTTACTTCGGGAAAGGAGGGCTTCCATGCGCATTCTCACATACACCGTGACGCCAGAGGAGGACGGTCGCATGGTCAAAGGCATCCTGCGCGGCAGTCTTCAGCTTTCCTACACGCTGCTCAAAAGCCTCAAATGGCGCGAAAACGCCATTTTATTGAATGGACAGAGCGTCCACGTCAACGCCATCGTCCACGCGGGCGACACCGTCAGCGTCGTCCTCAGCGAGCGTACGCCGCGCGAGGACTTGTACTGCGCAAATGCGGCAAAGCCCGACATCGTCTACGAGGACGACGACCTGCTCGTGCTCAACAAGCCTGCGGGCGTCGCCATGCACCCGAAGTCGGGTGACGCCGCCGCGCCGAGCCTTGCAGCGATGCTGACGAATTATCTCGGCGAGGGCAGCGTGCCGCACTTCGTCAGCAGGCTCGACAAGGGAACGTCGGGTCTCCTCATCGCCGCAAAGAGCGGCTACGTGCACGACCGCCTGCGCCGCGCGCTGCATTCAAGCGATCTGCGGCGCGAGTACCGCGCTATCGCCGTCGGCAGAGTTGAACCGCCGTACGGCGTCATCGACGCGCCGATCGGCCGCGCGGAGGGCTCCATCATCCGCCGCTGCGTGCGCGCGGACGGGCTTCCGAGCCTCACGGAGTACGAGGCCCTGCAAGTAAGCGGCCGCTTCACGCTCCTGCGCCTGCGCCCACAGACGGGTCGCACGCATCAGCTTCGCGTCCACATGGCATACCTCGGTCATCCCCTCGCGGGCGACTGGCTCTACGGCACGGAGGACAAAACCCTCATCGCCCGCCCCGCGCTGCACTCATACGAGCTGTGGTTCACCCAGCCGGTCACCGGGCAGGAATTACACTTTACAGCGCCTATCCCGCAGGATATGCAGCGTTTGATGGAATGAAAAAGCACCGTTTTGGCCGGCTCCACATAAGAAAACATGCGCCGTAAAAGGCAAATTTTGCACTGACTCCTTCGTTGCGCCGTCTTGCCATGCGACAGCATGCCTGCGCCGCCGCGCCTCGGCTCCGCACAAAATTTGCTCTTTTTCGGTGCGAAGCAGTTTTGCCAATGAATTTTTGAGATGAAATCGGTTGAAAAAATCTCCCCATACTGGCGTATGGGGAGATTTTTTCGGTCGTATTTCAGCCAAAAAGGTGCAGACAAAACCGCATATTTTCTTATGCGGAGCCGGCCTTGGGCGGTGCTTTTTTCAGACGTGTGGTAAAATACCATAGGTCTATAACCAATTTTTACTTTTCCTTGTAGTACAAACGGCAGTGGCAGTAGCCCTCGAATTCGGGGTCAGCAATCTGGTCGCGGAACTCCTTGCACATGCAGACGTTGTCCTCGATCTTCTGCAAGCGGCAGGGGCACTGTAAATCGCGCTTTAAGAGCGCGGCGCGCAAGCGGGCGACGACCTCCGCGTCTTCGTTGTATCGAATTCTCATGCCTTGCACTTCTCCAGCATCGCCTTAATGTCGGCCTTATCGTGCACACCGACCATGCCGGTCAGCGTGTGGCGGTCCTGCACGACGGCGAGCGTCGGGATGGAGTCGATACCGAACATCGAAGCGAGGTTCGGCTGCTCGTCGACATTGACCTTGCAGAACTTGACCTTGTCCTCTTCCCCGTTGAGCTCGGCAAAGACAGGCGCCATCATCTTGCACGGCTGGCACCACTCGGCCCAGAAGTCGATGATGATGAGGCCCGGATCGTCGAGCACCTCGGTCTGGAAGTTATCTTCCGTCAGCGTGACGATATCGGTGAACGTGCGCGTCTCGACGTACGGCTCGTGGAAGCTGCCGCCACAACCGCCGCAGCCACCGCCGCATGCACTGCATCCGGCCCCGCAGCCCGCGCCGCAGCCGCCGGCACTCGCGCTGCTGTCGCCGGTCATCAGCTCCAGATTGCCCTGGAGGAAGCTGTCGACCGCCTCGTCGGCATTTCCGGTCACGCCGGAAATGAGCAGCATATGCGCGTTGTCGATGGCGGCGTGCGCACCCTCGCCGATATTCCCGCAGATGACGAGATCGACGCCGCGGGATTTGAGCCCGCCCGCGACCTTCTCGTGGTCGGTATCGTCAAACGTGACGATCTCTTTTTCGATGGGCTTGATATCCTCAATGGTGTAAACGGTAAACTCCGTGGCATGGCCGAAATGCTGCATCACTTCGCCATTCTCGCAGGGAATTGCAATTTTCATAGTATGTTCTTCCTTTCCGGTCTATTGCTTCGGCGGCAGCGCCGCCGCTCGATGCTATGAGGTAGTTTACCACGCTTTCGCGCGCCGTACAACCGGAAATTTGTAAACAAACCGTAGGCGGGTCTACTTTATCTTGCCATTTCATTATCCTCATGCTATGATTTTTATATCGCAGAGACTCTTTCCCCGCCAAATCAAAATTTGGCAAGGAGTATCTCCGCATGAAAAAGAAGGTTTGCAGAACCATCGGGTCAGTGATGCTGCTGATCGCCGTTGTTTTTGTGGCATATGCATTGACCCATCCGGAAGCAACTTGTCTCTTGAGCGTCACCGTTACCCGCTGCCTGTACGGTTTGTATGCTTTCATAATGGCAGTACTGCTGATTGCTCCCGTGAAGGACTCATAGGCCCACTTTAATTTTGCGGGCCTGCATGACCGCATAGCTGCGAAAAACGAGCCTTAATAAAAAGAGATTTTCAGGGAGGAACACACCGTGAAGTGTCCATTCTGTGGCAAAGAGATGCAGCAGGGCAAGCTCCGCACCCGCGGGGATAACTACTTTGTTCCCAACGGCTGTAAAGCGCCTATGCTGTACACGAAAAAAAGCATGGAAAACGCAGGCGCAACTCTGGTCTCCCCCGACTGCACTGGCGCGATCTACGAAGAAAACTGGCAGACGACCTTTTTATGCATTGGATGCCGAAAGATCATCGCAGACTTTTAGGATGGTAGCATGAAGAGATTACTATGGGATAAACGATTTAGCGGAATCCTCTGGGCCGTCATACTGGGTGCGGCGTTCATCTTATTATCGCGAATCATCGGGAACTTTGTGCATGGCGTTCCTTGGTATCTGCTCAGCAGTATGCTGCGCGCCGCTTTCGGAGTCATCATCCTGATGCTCGGAACACGGTTGTACGGAAAAACGGCAAAGGACATCCTGAGCCTTCATAACAATAAGATTGCTTTATTATCAGGGCTCGGTTTTCTCATATTTCTGCTGTGCTATTTGGTCACCATCTGCGTTGGATGCAGGGAAATTTTCGGCCTCACCGCAGGGCTGTTTTTCGCACGGCTCCTATTGCAGCAGCTCACGACTGCCCTTTATGAGGAACTGAATTACCGCTTCCTCATTTTGGAAGGATATTTCCACGGGAATAAAAGCGTTTGGAGCCGTCTGCTCTATGCCTTTGTCAGTTTTCTTGTCTTTGGGGCGACTCATGTGGTGACCGGTTGGAGCACCTCCGCTTTCTTTCTGTCAGGGGCCATCGGATTTACCTTTGCGGTCATCTATCTCAAGTCGGGCAACATCGTCATTCCCATGCTGCTGCATTTCATTTATGATATCCCCGCAAATATGACATCCTACATCGAGTGGAAGGATGCCTCCCTGCTCGCAAGCATGAATTCCGTGCTCGAGATCGCATTGGCGATCATGTTCCTTGTGTCCCTTGCTATCCTGATCATTGACAAGAGCACAGTGGAGACGAAGCACACCGCTTCATAACCTCAAAATAGCAAAAACCGCCACAGCAGTTTCCTGCTGTGGCGGTCCTTTACTTTATACGGTTTTCAGACGCTTAGTCGTCCTTCTCTTCCTCGTCTTCCACAAGGTCGGCGGGGTCGAATTCGAGGGTCGCGCCGCAGTTGGGGCACTCGACCTTACCGTCTTCGAGAACGGAATCGTCGAAGAAGATCTCCTCCTCGCACTCGGGACAGGTCGTGGCGTAGCACTCCTCTTCGTCGTCCTCGTCGTCTTCCTCATCCTCGTAGTCGTCCTCGTCCTCATCATAGACGATATCTTCCACGTCGCCGAGGTCGTCGCTGATGACGTCCAGGCCGTCGCCGAGCTCCATGACCTCGTCGGTCAGGTCTTCGACTTCGAGAGCGATCTCATCGAGAACGTCGGCGATCGCGAGGAACAGCTTGCCCTCGTTGGAATCCGCATTCAGGTTCATGCCTTCCATCAGGCCCTTGAGATACGCGACTTTTTCAGAAATACCCATCGTAAAACTCCTTTCTGTTACCGGAACTACGATTTTCCTGTTGCTGCTTACTTAATGTCTATTACTTGGCGCGGCCGATATACTCGCCCGTGCGGGTGTCGATCTGGATCTTGTCGCCGATGTTGATGAACAGCGGCACCTTGATCTCCGCGCCGGTCTCGAGCTTTGCGGGCTTGAGGGTGTTGGTCGCGGTGTTGCCGGCCAGACCAGGCTCGGTCTCGGTGACCTCAAGGTCAACGAAGTTGGGGGGCTCGACGCCGAAGACATTGCCCTTGATGGACAGGATCATGCACATCGTGTTCTCCTTGACGAAGCGGAACGCATCGCCGAGCATATCGCGGTTCAGGGGAACCATATCATAGGTCTCCTGATCCATGAAGTAGTACAGATCGCCGTCGTTGTAGCTGTACTCCATGTTCTTGCGCTCAATGGCCACTTCCTCGAACTTCGCGGTGGGGTTGAAAGAAGTTTCGGTCACGCCGCCGGTGACGACGTTCTTCATCTTGGTGCGCACGAAGGCCGCGCCCTTACCGGGCTTGACATGCTGGAACTCGACGACCTGATAGTACTTGCCTTCCATTTCGAATACTTTACCGTTTCTGAACTCACCAGCGGTAATCGTTGCCATAACTATTTCCTCCTGTATTACCGAGGATAACATCGCTATCCTCAAATTCACAAAGTATCGGTTCTAAACCTATGGTATTTTACCGCATATAGTGCGGCAATGCAAGTGTTTTTCCTGATGTTGTGGGTGAAATTTGCAAATTTCAGCGTTTTTTCCGCTCGTCGTGCGCGCTTGCGGCCTTGAACGGCTGCTGCAGGGCATGCAGCACGTGGTTCCACGCACCCACCGCGCCGCCGCGCGGCTCGACCATCAGCATCAGAACGCCGCTGCGCCGAGCGCCGATCGTGTCGGTGAGCAGCTTGTCACCAAGCATTGCCGTCTCCCTCGCGTTCACGCCGTAGCGCGCCATCGCCTCGTGAAAGCCGCGCGTGCCGGGCTTGCCCGCGTGGCCGACGTAGCCGACTTTAAGCGGCTTGCAGAACTTTTCCACGCGCACGGGACTGCGGTTGTTCGACAAAATCGCAAACTCGATGCCCGCTTCCTTCAGCGCGCCGATCCAACGCGTGAGCGACTCGTCCGGCTCGCTCTGGCTCTTGGGCGCGAGCGTGAAGTCGAGGTCGGAGAGCAACAGCTTCACGCCATGCTCTTTCAAAAATTCCGGCGTCACGGCCTCGTAATTGTCAAACACCCATTGCGGGCAAAGCAATCTGAGCATATCGGTCTCCCATCGCGCATAAAAGTATTACGGTTATTATACGCGCCGAACGCGCTTTTCACAAGGGGGGATTTTTCTGCTCACCTACCTCGCCATCACGCCAAAGGCGCTCTCTGAGTGTGCCTCAAGGCCCGCACTGCCGCTCGTCCACGTGGCCTATGCCATCGGTCAGGGCGGGTGCCTGACGCGCTGCGACGCGACCGCTTTCCCGCGCGGCGGGCTCATGGGCCTTTCCGACCGCTGCACCGGGGCGATCCCACGCATCGACGCGCTCTGCCGCACCATCGTCGCGGAATGCGTCAAGCGCGGCTTTCAGGGCGTGCTGGCGGACTTTGAGATCAATCCGTATTCTGACCGGATTTCGTTTCTCTCGCGTCTCTCCGCCCGCCTGAGCGCGCGAGGGATGGTGCTCTACTGCCCCCTCTCGCTCCCGGCCGAGGGCGCAGCGCTCCTCGTCGGCACGGGCCTTTCCGGCGGGTCGCTGCGCACGCTGCTGGAGGAAACCGCCTGCCGCTATGGCGCGGAGCGTCTGGCGCTCGACTTGGAACGCGTAATGATGGACTTTCCCCTCCCCTGTCCCTCCGGCTGCGGCACACCGCTCACGCGCGAAGAGCTGCTCGCCCTGCGGGAAAAGCATCCATCGTCCGTCTATTTTTCCCGCGAGCTGATGGCGAAGTATTTCACCTACTCCGCGGGAAATGGCACGCGCTTCGTGCTGTTTGACGATGCAGAGACCTTGCGGCAAAAAGTGCGCCTTGCGCAAGGACTTGGCATTCAGAATGCCTTTCTCATGTTTCCGGAAATATCAGATCTGTTGCCAGAGCTTTGAGCGGCGCGCTGCGCCGTGGGAAAAGCAGCGCCGATGGCGCTGCACGGGGCAAAGGGGGGCATTCTCTTTCACAAAAGAGAATGGCCCCCTTTAGATCCCCCAAGAGAAAGGTTTAGATTGGCAGTTTGGAGCTTGAACAATCTTTGTGCCTCCGGAATGCAGCTGCCTGCGCGCGGCTTTGCCGCGTTAGCATTGCTATACGATTTGACTTGCTCCTACTATCCGCTGCCGCTCTGCTCATCTTGTAGGAGTGCAAACTAATTTCCGCCTACCGGAGCACTCATCAATGCGGCGAGCGCAGCAATGCCGCATTCCGCACGCAGTCTGCCGCCGTGCTACCGTCACTCGCGCCTCACGATAGTAAGGCGCGGTTGCGATTGGTAACGGATAGTAGGGATTCATGGCGAAGCCATGTACACCGCACCCTCACTGCGCAGCGCGTGCAGTCATTCGAGATTAAAGCTACCAATGTGCGGGGTTGAGGGGTAAGGCCCCTCGCCTTTCTCTGGGGGATTCAAAGGGGGTATTCTCTTCGGAAAGAGAATACCCCCTTTGGTGCCGCGGCGCGCACGCCGCTCCCCCTCCCGCGCTCGCGCGGGAAAATCAGGGCACCCCTTTGGAAAAGGGTGTAAAAAAGACCCGCCACGACATGGCAGGTCTTTTTTGAGCTAATTAGTAATAACGCTTGTTGCGGTTCTTACGGGCGGCCTCGCTCTTCTTGCGGCGCTTGACACTGGGGCTCTCATAGCACTCTCTCTTGCGGACCTCCGCCACGATACCGGCCTTGGCGCAGCTTCTCTTGAAGCGCTTGAGCGCGCTGTCGAGAGATTCGCCTTCCTTGACGTGGATCTCGGACATTTATGTTTTCCCTCCCTCCGATACACCCGGCTTGATCCTGGGCGCTCTTTAAGAGTCATTCACATGACTAACGGTGGTATTATATGAGAAAAATCACGGCTTGTCAATAATCTTTCCTCATATTTTTGAAAAAATCCGAAATTCCGCTCAGCAGGGCTTCACGATCAAGTTGACGAGCTTGTTCTTGACGTGGATGACCTTGACGATCTGCATGCCGGCGATAGCCTTGGCGACCTTTTCATTCGCCTTCGCCGCTTCGACAACAGTGTCCTGATTGCTGTCCATGGGGACGATGATCGTGCCCTTGAACTTGCCGCTGACCTGAACGGCCATCTCCGCGGTGGAGGCGACGGTCTTGCTCTCGTCGTAGACGGGCCAATCGCACTGCATCGCCATCTTGCCGTCATGCTTGGCGGCAAAGCCCTTCTGCTCCCAGAGCTCCTCGACCATGTGGGGCGCGAACGGAGAGAGCATGAGCAGCAGCGCCTCAAAGTCGCCGCGGCTGACGCCGTTCGAATAGAACTCGTTGACCATAGCCATGAGGGCGGCGATGGCGGTGTTCATCTTCAGCGTATCGATGTCGTCCGTGACCTTCTTGATGGTCTTGTGGACGATGGGCGCGTTCTTTTCGGAAACGCCCTCCTCGTCCGTCACCTGATCGGCGAGGTTCCACACGCGGTCTAAGAAGCGCTTGCAGCCCTTGACAGCGTCGTCAGACCAGGTCGCGACCTTTTCAAAGTCGCCGATGAACATGATATAAAGGCGCATCGTGTCCGCGCCGTAAGCCTTGACGACATCGTCGGGATTGACGACGTTGCCGAGAGACTTGCTCATCTTGACCGCCGGACGGAGCGCCTGATTACCGTACTTGGCGATGAGCGCGTCCTTCTCCTCCTGCGTGGAGACGTTGCCGACGTAGTGCGGGTTCTGGCCCAGGATCATGCCGTGGCTCGTGCGCTTGGCATAAGGCTCCTTCGTGTGCACGACGCCGATGTCGTAGAGGAACTTGTGCCAGAAGCGGGAGTAGAGCAAGTGCAGCGTGGTATGCTCCATGCCGCCGTTGTACCAGTCCACAGGGCCCCAGTAGTTTTCCGCCTCGTGGGAGACGGGCGCCTGGTCGTTGTGCGGGTCCATATAGCGCAGGAAGTACCAAGAAGAGCCGGCCCACTGGGGCATGGTGTCGGTCTCGCGCTTGGCGGGACCTCCGCACTTGGGGCACTTGGTATTGACCCAGTCGGTCATCTTGGAGAGCGGGCTCTCGCCGTCGTCGGTCAGCTCGTAGCTGTCCACCTGCGGCAAAACGAGCGGAAGCTCCTCTTCGGGCACGGGCACCCAGCCGCACTTCGGGCAGTTGACGAGGGGGATGGGCTCGCCCCAGTAGCGCTGGCGGGAGAAGACCCAGTCGCGCAGCTTGTAGTTGACCTTTTCATGGCCCCATCCCTGCTCGACGGCATACTGCTTCATCGCGGGGATAGCCTCCTTGACGGTCATACCGTTTAAGAAGCCGGAGTTGACCATGATACCGGTGTCATCCTTGAGCGTGAAGGCCTCCTTCGTGATGTCGCCGCCCTCGACGACCTCAACGATGGGCAGGCCGAACGCCTTGGCGAAGTCCCAGTCGCGCTGGTCGTGGCCCGGAACGCCCATGACGATACCGGTGCCGTAGCCCATCAAAACGTAGTCCGAAACAAACATCGGCACAACCTTGCCGGTCGCGGGGTTGATGACTTCGATGCCGTCGAGGCGAACGCCGGTCTTATCCTTATTGAGCTCGCCGCGCTCAAAGTCGCTCTTGCGGGCGGCGGCAGCCTGATAGGCCTCGACCTCGTCCCAGTTCTTGATGATGCTCTTCCACTTCTTGAGCAGCGGGTGCTCGGGAGAGATGACCGTGTACGTCACGCCGAACAGCGTATCGACACGGGTGGTGTAAACGGTGATATCATCCTCGGTGTTGGTCTTGAACGTGACCTCGGTACCGGTGGAGCGGCCGATCCAGTTGCGCTGCTGCGTCTTCACGCGCTCGATGTAGTCGACGTCGTCGAGATCGTCGATGAGGCGGTCGGCATACTTCGTGATGCGCAGCATCCACTGGCTCTTTTCCTTGCGGATAACGGGTGCGCCGCAGCGCTCGCACACGCCCTCGACGACCTCTTCGTTGGCCAGAACGCACTTGCAGCTCGTGCACCAGTTGACGGGCATTGTCGTCTTGTAGGCAAGGTCGTGCTTGAACAGCTGGAGGAAGATCCACTGCGTCCACTTATAATACTGCGGGTCGGTCGTGTCGATCACGCGGTCCCAGTCGAAGCCGTAGCCGAGCATCTTGAGCTGACGGGTGAAGTTCTTGATGTTCTGCTGCGTGACGATGGCGGGATGAATGTGGTTCTTGATGGCAAAGTTCTCCGTCGGCAGGCCGAAGGCGTCAAAGCCGATGGGGTTCAAGACATTGTAGCCCTGCATGCGCTTTTTGCGGCAGATGATGTCCATCGCCGTGAACGGGCGCGGGTGGCCGACGTGCAGACCCGCGGCGGAAGGGTACGGGAATTCGATCAGGCCGTAGAACTTGGGGCGCTTGTCCCCCGTCACGGCGGCGTAGGGCTTTACCTGCTCCCACTTGTCCTGCCATTTTTTCTCAATGGCTGCGAAATCGTACTTCATGGATCTTCTCCTTTATGTGAAATAGTATTTTGATGCGAAAAAAGTCCCTGACCGTTTTTCAAACGGTCAGGGACGTAACGAACACATTACGCGATACCACCCTGATTCAGCGCACGGTTTCCCGTGAGCCCTCAGCGGCTTCATAGCCTTGCCCGTAACGGGGGCGACCGTTCCGCCCTTTCAGGCGGACTGCTCGGGAGTGAGTCATCCACGCGCATTTTCCCACCGGCTCGCACCGACCGCCGGCTCTCTTCAGGTGAAAATCACGCGTCTTTTTGCTCCGTCATCGCGTTTTGCATAAATTCAGCATGACCATTTTAGGCGTTTTGTCCCGCCTTGTCAAGCGTTATTTTTCCTCGGCGTGGGGCAGGATGGCGCTCAGGTCGACTTCCTCGCCATCGGCCCACAGGTGCTCGAGGGAATAGAACTTGCGCGCCTCGTCGTTGAAGACGTGGACGACGACGCAGCCGTAGTCGAGCAGGACCCACGTGCCGCCGCGGTAGCCCTCGCGGTGCAGCGGCTCCTCGCCCTTTTCGGTCAGTTCCTTTTCCACCGCGTCGCACAGCGCGTTGATCTGCGTGTTGGACGTGCCGGTGCAGATGACAAAGTATTCTGCGAGCGTTGTGATCTTGTCGATGCGGATGAGTCTGATCTCCTTACCCTTTTTGCTGTCGAGCGCCTTGACGGCGATCTCGGCCATTTCTCTTGCAGGTAACATAGGGGTCTCCTTTTCTTATTTTGAGTTTTTGATCTTTTTTATTCTTTTACGTTACGGGCGCAGCCATTCCGGCATTTCGTCGCTGCCGGCCGTGCCGCTGTTGTCGCCGGTCGTGCCGCTCTCTCCCGTGCTGGGGTCGGTCGGGGTCACGGGATCGACAGGCGTGGTGGGCTCGCTTGGCGTGGTCGTGCCGCTGTTATCGCCCGTGTTGCCCGGATCAACGGTCGTGCCGCCGCTGTTGTCACCGGTATTGCCGGGGTCGACCGTCGTGCCGCTGTTGTCGCCGGTATTGCCGGGATCGGTGGCCGTACCCGGGTCGGTCGTCGTGCTGCTGTCCCCTGTGCCGGTCTGTGAGCCAGAGGAGGAATGGTGGTTCTGCGGCTTGGCAGCCTTACTGTCCTCCACATGGCCCGTGGACGAGGACACCGAGCCATCCGAGTTGACGGACATGATGTCAAGGTCGCGCATTGTGAATGTCTCGACAAACGGGCTGAGCTCGTTGTTGACGAGATTCAAAAGCTCCTGCGCGTTCGGCACCACGTAGGAAAGCATTCCTCCGATCGAACGGCTGTAAACCATCTTGCCGGTGTTCGGCATCGTGACAAAGTTCACCGAGTCGATCGTCAGTCCGCCCATGACGGCCTGCGAGCCGAACCAGAGCATTTCCTCGAACGTAAGGTCCGAGGTAACATTATTTTTCACCGCGCGAGCAAAGTCGCCGATCTTCGTCACGTTCTTGAGCTGCAAAAGCTGCTCGATCATCGCCTTTAAAAGCGTCTGCTGCGTCTTGATGCGGCCAAGGTCGCCGTCCGGATAGCCATAGCGCATATCGTTGTCGTGGCGGTAGCGCAGCACCTGCATCACATCGCTGCCGCTGAGTTTGCGGTAGCCCTTGGTCTGGTGGATGTGAAGATCCTGATAGGGGTCGTCGTAGTTCATGTTGCGCGGCACATCGTAATAGACGCCGCCCATGGCGTCCACGATCTCGCCGACGGCATCCCATTCCAGTACGACCTGATAATCCGGCTCAAAGCCGACGAGCTGGGCGATCTCCTTATAGAGCGCCTGAATTCCCTTGTCTCCCCCGCCGTAGTAGTTGTAGACGGAGTTGATCTTCTTAATGTCCCAGGGAACGTTGACCATCGTGTCGCGCGGGATGGACATGACGGTCGCCTTCTGGTTCGTCACGTCATAGCTCGCGAGCAGCATCGTGTCGGTGTTGCCGCCGCCGCCCGTGTCGCGGCCGAGGATGAGCACGGTGTAGAAATCCTTGCTCTTTCGCTCGCCGCCCGCCTTCGGGCGCACGCCGTCGCCATAGTCGATACCGTCGATCTGCTCACTATTGTTATTCTTGCTGTCAGTGTCCTTGCTCGGCAGCTCCGGCGCGCGGATTTTCAGCAGATAGCTGCCGCCGGCGACCACACCGCACAGCAGCGCGATGAGCAGCACCTTGGCAAAGAGCCTCCCTGGGTGGGAAAAGGTCTCCTTGACCTGCTCCCAGGCCTCGTCGCAGTTGCGCTCGAAAAAGCTCTCTTTCCGGTGCGTGTGCCGCCCCTCGTAATAGGGGTCTTCCCTGTCTCTCTCGTAAATCTCTCTTTGATCACTCATGGGTATGTCCTCTCAGATACTCCAGCGCTTGCAGTGTGTTGTGGTGAACGGGGTTGCCCATCTGCTCCATTTCCTCCACGGTCATGGCAAGGCCCATTGCAAGGCCCTTGTCCAAGTCTTCCCACACGACCTTGCGGAGGTCCTCCACGCCGTCGAAGTCGCGGTTCGGCTCGATGTAATCGGCAAGGTAGATGACCTTTTCGAGTAAGGTCATGTTTGCCTTGCCCGTCGTGTGCCATAAGATCGCGTTGTAAATCTCGTCGTCCGCGCCGAACACGTCGCGCGCGAGCGCCGCGCCGGTCTTGGCGTGCAGCAGCTTGAGCGCATGCTGCTCCAGCTCGTCGAGCGCGATGTGGTAGTGCTCGCACATCGCGAGCTGCTCTTCCATCGAAAGACGCTTGGTCGAGTCATGCAGAAGCGCCGCAAAGCGCGCCTTTTCGACGTCTGCGCCGTACTTTTCCGCGAGCGCCTTGGCCGTCTGCTCGGTGCCGAGCACGTGCGGGATGCGCTTGGCCTTGAGGTAGGAGAGCGCGATGGGTCTCAGGTCCTCTAAGGTTAGACGTTTTAAATCGAGATTTGTTCCATAAAGATGCTTGCGGTAAATATATCCCAGCACCGCGGGGGCCAGAAGCCCATCCGTCTCCCTCTTCGGGATGCGCGCGCGCAGCTCCGTCGACGAGACGTCGACAAGGTTCGGCAGCGTCATCGTCACGATGCGGCTGACCGGAAAGCGCTGGCCGAGGTACTTGCGCTGCGGGGCGAAAAGCTCCTCGCCGTCTTTTTCCGTGCGGCCAAAGGCGCACAGGCACGCATACTGCACGATCTCGTCCGGCTTGTACCAGTACTGGAACGTCAAGAACATGTCCGTCCCCATCAGAAGCCACAGCTCATCGTCGGGATGCTCCTCATGCAGGATGCGCAACGTGTCCGCGGTGTAGCTCTTGCCCTCGCGCATGATCTCCATGTCGGAGACCGTGACCTTCACGCCCGTGTCGAGCGCGATCTGCTCGCCCATCAGGCGCGTCATCGCAAGGCGGTCGTCCGCCCCTGCCGCGTCGGCGGAGAGCATCTTGTGCGGCGGGATACCCGCCGGGATGAGCAGGAGCTCGTCGAGCCCCAGATATTTTGCCGCGCTCTCGGCCGCGGCCATATGACCCAGATGCGGCGGGTTGAAGCTGCCGCCGTAAATTCCGATCTTCAAGTTTGTTCGACCTCTTTTTCTCTTTTACACGGTCTTCTTCGCTGCCTTGGGCAGCACGATCTTGTCCTTCTTGTCCTTTTTGTGCGAGGGGCGGTAGAGCACGAATTTCGTACCGATGACCTGCACCTGCTCGCTGCGCGTCAAGGCGCTCAGCTCGTCGCACGCCTCGCGCGCGGTGAGCATGCTGTTTTCAAGCACGCGGCACTTGATGAGCTCGCGCGCCTCCAGCGCGTCGTTCGCCTGCTTGACGAGGTTGTCGCCGATGCCGTCCTTGCCGATGTGGACGATCACGTCGAGGTCATTGGAAAGGCTGCGCAGATACGCGCGCTGTTTGCTGCTTAATTCCATAGTATTTCCTTATCCTTTTTATTGATGTTCCGCAAGATAATTCTTGAGCGTTTCCTTGAATGCCCGCAGTGCCTTGCCGCGGTGCGAGATCTCCGCCTTTTCTTCTGCCGAAAGCTGTGCAAAGGTCTTTCGCTTGTCAGGCACGAAGAACACGGGATCGTAGCCGAAGCCGTTTTCGCCCATCGGCGCGAACGCGATCGTGCCCTCGACCTCGCCGTCGTCCTGCAAGACGTCGCCGTTCGGGAACGCGCAGGTGATCGTCGTGTGGAAGTGGGCGCGGCGGTCGGCCTGACCGTGCATCATCTGCAAAAGAAGACGGTAGCGGCCGGTGTCATCCAGCCCCTCGCCGCCAAAGCGCGCGCTGTAAACGCCCGGGCCGCCGTTCAGCGCGTCGACGCACAATCCCGAATCGTCCGCGATGGCGGACAGCTTCGTCGCCTCCATGACGGCCTTGGCCTTGAGAAGCGAATTCTCGGCAAAGGTCTCGCCGGTCTCCTCGACCTCGATCTTTACGCCGAGGTCGGCCTCCGACACGACCTCCACGCCGAGCTCGCCCAGAATGGCGCTCATTTCCTTCAATTTCTTGGGGTTCTGCGTTGCTAAAACAAATCTCATCGTCAAACCTCCCACGGGTCTTTTTCCCGTCTCTTCCTGCTTTTTTCTTCCCGCTTTTCTTCCTCGCGCTGCGCCTTGCGCTCTTCGCGCTGCGCGCTCATCTTTTCCTGCCAGGCTGTGAACTTTTTATCGAGCTTGTCAAGCGGCCATTCGATCTCCGGCACGGGCACGATGACCACCTTGCAGCTCTCACAGTAACGGGCGGGCGTGTAATAATCTCCTAACAGCCCCGCTCTGCCAAGCCAGACCTGTTCCTTCTCGTCGCCAAATCCGTCTTTGAGCACGCCGTCCTCACCTCTTGGACACCAGTAAATATCACGCAAGACAGGGATGGCTCCATCTCGCATTTCCTTTCCGCAATAGGGGCAAACAGAAGTGATTTCCATATTCGTCTCCTTATTGTCTCGCAGGTTTATGATTTTCCCATCAGATGAGCGCCTTGACGTATTCCTCCGCGTTGAACGGCTGGAGATCGTCGATGCCCTCGCCGAGGCCGACGTACTTCACCGGCACGCCCAGCTCCTGCGCGATGGCGACGCAGATGCCGCCTTTGGCCGTGCCGTCGAGCTTCGTCAGGATAATGCCCGTCAGGCCCGCCGTCTCGCGGAAGACCTTGGCCTGCTGCAATCCGTTCTGCCCCGTCGTCGCGTCGAGCACCAAAAGCGTCTCCTTCGCGGCGTCGGGCGTCTCGCGGTCGATGATCTTGCGGAGCTTGGAGAGCTCGTTCATCAGGTTCACCTTGTTGTGAAGTCTGCCCGCCGTGTCGCAGAGAACGACGTCGACACCTCTCGCCTTCGCCGCGGCGAGCGAGTCGAACAGCACCGCGCCGGGGTCCGCGCCCTCGACCGAGCGGACGATCTCGCACTCTGCGCGGTTCGCCCAGATCTCGAGCTGATCCGCCGCCGCCGCGCGGAACGTGTCTGCCGCGCATAAAAGTACGCGCTTGCCCTCGCCCTTCAGACGGTGGGCGATCTTGCCGATGGACGTGGTCTTGCCCACGCCGTTCACGCCGATGACCAGCACGACGCTCGGTTTGGTCGACAGGTCAAGCGCGGTGTCGCCCACGTTCAGCTTTTCAATCAAAATATCGCGCAGCGCCTGCTTCACATCGTCGCCGCGCTGGATGCTCTTCTGGTACACGACGTCGCGCAGCTTTTTCACCGCGTCGTGCGCGACCGTCGCGCCAAGGTCAGCCATAATGAGGCTGTCCTCGAGTTCATCATAGAATTCGTCGTCGATGGTCTCCCACACGATGGTGTCGAACCACGCCTTTTTGATCTTTGCAAAAATACCCATTTGTTTCTCCTCGCGCTTTATTCCTTAATGTTGAGTTCCTTCGCCATGTCGTTCATATTGATCGTCAGCACTTTACTCACGCCGCGCTCCTGCATCGTCACGCCGTAGAGGACGTCCGCTGCCTCCATCGTGCCGCGGCGGTGCGTGATGACGATAAACTGCGTTTTGCTCGTGATGCGGCGCATGTAATTGGCCACGCGCACCACGTTCGGCTCGTCGAGCGCCGCCTCGATCTCATCCATGACGCAGAACGGCGTCGGATGGACTTTCAAAATAGCAAAGTACAGCGCGATGGCAACGAACGCCTTTTCGCCGCCCGAGAGCAGCGTGATCGTCTTGAGCGCCTTGCCCGGCGGCTGAACCTTGATCTCGATGCCGCAGGAGAGCACGTCGTTCTCGTCCTCGAGCTCGAGCGTGGCCTTGCCGCCGCCGAACAGCTCCAAAAACGTCTCCTGGAAGCTCTCGCGGATCAGCGCGAACTGTTCTTTGAAGATGACGGTCATCTCGCTTGTGATGCTGTCGATCACGCCGACGAGCTCGCCCTTTGCCTTTTCCACATCGTCGCGCTGGGTCGTGAGGTAGGTGTAGCGCGTATTCACGCGCTCGAATTCCTCGATCGCGCCGACATTGACCGCGCCAAGACCGCTGATGGCACGCTTGAGCTCGCCGATGCGGCGGCTCGCCTTAGCGACGCTCTCTAATTCAATGCGCTGCTCCTGCGCGGCGGAGTGCGACAGCTCGTAGTTTTCCCACAGCTTGTCGAGGATCTGCTGCTCCTCCATCGCGCTCGTCGCGCGCTTCTGTTCGAGCTTGCTGACGCTGCGCTCGACGTTGAGCACGTTTTCGTTGAGCTCGCGGCCGCGGCGGTCGCTCTGGCTGCGCTTGGCTTCAAGTGCGAGTTTCGCTTTGGAAAGCGCTTCGAGCTCGGCGCGCTTTTCCGTCATTTTGCCGCTCAGCGCGGCGATCTCTTCTTCATGCACGCCGATCTCGCGCTGCGACTGCTCGCTCGCGGCCCTGTACTGCTCGATGAGCGCGCGTCTGCTCTGCTCATCGCCCTGCATCTGAGCACGCAGGCTCTCCAAACTTGCGAGCGACTTTTCCGTCGTCTCGCGCTCGGCGGCATAGCCTGCGAGTACGCTCTTTTTCTCGGCGATCTCGTCGCCGAGGCGCGAGGTCGAACGCAGCAGCTCGCTCTGGCCGGAAAGGCTCTTTTCCGCCTGTGCACGCAGCTCGCCCGCTTCCTTCTCCTGCGAAAGCGCGAGCGCTTCCTTTTCCTCCGCCACGCGCTTCACTTCGCCGCGGCGGCGCGCGATGGTCTCGCGCTCGGTATCCAAACTCTCGAGCCGCTCGCGCAGCGACGAGAGCAATAAGTCATAATGATTTTTATCGCCCTGCAATTTGAGCACGGCGTCCTCCGCCGCGCGCTGCTGGCCCTGTGCGACCTCCAGCTCGTAGCGCGCTTTGGCAAGCTCGCGCTTGGCGTCCTCGGCGGCCTTGGCGGCAAGGTCGAGCTTTTCGGCAAGGCTGCCGCGCCGCGCCGTCAACTCGCGCAGCTCGCCTGCGCGGCTCAGAATGCCTGCGCTGCGAGAGATCGAGCCGCCCGTCATCGAGCCGCCGCGGTTCAAAACCTGGCCGTCGAGCGTCACGATGCGGAACGCGTTCGAAAACCGGCGCGAGATCGTGATACCACAGTCGAGGTCTTCGACCACGACCGTGCGGCCGAGCAGGTTTTTGAAAATGCCGTCATATTCGCGGTCGTATTCCACCAGCTCGCTCGCAAGGCCGACGTAGCCGTACTCGTTCTGCACGCGCGCATCGCGCAACGCCTCGCCGCGGATCGACGAGAGCGGCAGGAACGTCGCGCGTCCGCCGTCGCGCTGCTTGAGTAACTGGATGGCGCTCTTCGCGTCCTCCTCACGCTCAACGACAATGTTCTGCAATCCCGCGCCAAGCGCGATCTCGATCGCGACGGCATACTTTTTGTCGACCTTCATCAGGTTGGCGACCGGCCCGCGCACGCCGCGCAGCGCCTTGCGCTCCGACGCCTGCATGACCGTGCGCACCGCCTTGTTGAAGCCCTCGTACTCCTTTTCCATCTCGCCGAGCAGGCGGATGCGGGAGTCTAAGTTGTTCATCTCCATCGTGAGGGAAACGTGCTGCTCGCCCGTCTCCTTCTCGCGCTCGACGCGCCCCTGCATCTTCATCGTGTGACCGGCGATGATGTTGCGGATGGCGTCGGCCTCCTCCTGCGCGGTCTCGAGCGCCCTGCGGTTCTCCGCGGCGCTCTTGCGCGTGTCGAAAAGCTGGGTTTCCCCGCTCTCCTGCTCGGCGGCAATGGCGCTCTCGCGCTCGTCCATCTCCGAAAGCGTCGAGCGCAGGGCCGCGACCTCGGCGCGGCTGTCCGCCGCGGCGGACAGGGCAAGCGCTTCGCGTCCGCGCAGGGTCTCGGCCTCGCTTGCGGCCTCGCCCGCGTTTCTCGACAGCTCCTCCGCCTGCTTCAAAAGCTCGGAGAGCGCCGTTTCGACTTCGTTTTTGCTTCTCTCCAGCTCTTCGATACGCGCGCGCTGCTGCGCAATCTGCGCATCCATCGATCCCACGCGGTCAGACTGGCTCCTGAGCTCCTCCTCCACGCGCGTGATGTTCTCTTCGTTGTGCGCGATGCCTGTTTGCAGCACCGCGACGGCAGATTCCTGCTCTTTAACCTGCGCGTCGAGCTCCGAGAGCTGCGCGCGCTTTTCCTCCTGCGCGATGTCGTTCTCGTGAATGCGCGCGGAGAACTGCTCGGACGCAGCGTACAGCGCCTCTAAGTCCGCGTTCGCCTTTTTGAGCTCCTCGCGCGCGAGCGACAGGTCGGTGTCGAGCTTGATGGCGTTCGTCTTGAGCGTTTCCAGATTTTCAAGCCACACGGAAATTTCCAAAAGGCGCAGTTCGTCGCGGTAGATAAGATACTGCTTCGCCGTCTCTGCCTGCGCACGCAGGGGTTCGACCTGCAATTCCAGCTCGGCGATCTTGTCGTTAATGCGCACTAAGTTTTCTTCCGTGCGCTCCAATTTACGTTCCGTCTCCTCCTTGCGGTAGCGGAAGCGCGAAATGCCCGCCGCCTCTTCAAAGATCTCGCGGCGGTCGCCGCTCTTCTGCGAGAGTATTTCGTCGATGCGGCCCTGACCGATGATGGAATAGCCCTCGCGGCCCATGCCGGTGTCCATGAAGAGCTCATTTACGTCACGAAGTCGGACGGACTGCTTGTTGATATAGTATTCCGATTCGCCGCTGCGGTAGTACCGGCGCGTGACGGCGACCTCGGTCTCCTCCATGCTGGGGAAGATGTGCTCGGTGTTGTCAAGCACGAGCGTCACCTGCGCAAAGCCCATCTGGTTGCGCGTTTCCGTACCGCCGAAGATGACGTCCTCCATCTTCGCGCCGCGCAGCGACTTGCTCGACTGCTCGCCCATGACCCAGCGAATGGCGTCCGAAATATTCGATTTGCCGCTTCCGTTCGGCCCGACGATGGCGGTGATGTCCTCACCGAAGTTGAGCACCGTCTTGTCCGGGAAGCTCTTGAACCCTTGGATCTCCAATGCCTTTAAGTACACGAGCGATATCCTCCTTGGAAAAAGGCGTCATCCCCCACGATAAGGGTATAATGACACATTTTGACTAATACTATATACCATTTTTCCGCCGTCTTTTCAAGTGGATTCGATGAACAAAGCGCAAAAAGACGCCCGAAGGCGTCTAAAACTGTCGAAAAACCCCTAACGGGTTTTTCCGACAAACTTTTTCAGTCTGCTGCGCGCACGAATTGTTCGCCTACGGCGAACAATTCGCACACTTGCAGCCTGAGTTGTATTTTCTGTCAGGTACACGCCCCGACAGAAAATGATTTAACTCTATTTGCCGACTTCCATCGGCAAACTCTGCGAGGCTTTTTTACTTCTTCTTTTCGTCGATCAGCGCATACAGCGTGTCCAGCGCGTCGGAGAGGCTGCCGAGACGCTGGATGAGACCGCAGGCCACTGCTTCTTCCCCGTAGAGCACGCTGCCGACGTCAGAGGCGAGGTCCTGCGTGTCCATCATCAAGCGCAGAAACTCGTCGCGCCCGATGCGTGAGTTTTTCGTCACAAAGCGCACAATGCGCTCCTGCAAGCGCTCAAAATACTGGTACGTCTGGGGCGCGGCAATGATCGTGCCGCTCGTGCGCACGGGATGGATGGTCATCGACGCCGACGGCGCGATCATCGTCACCATCGGCGCGACAGCAAGCGGCACGCCGATGGAGTGTCCCCCGCCGAGCACGAGCGAGACCGTCGGCTTTTTCATCCCTGAGATGAGCTCGGCGATGGCAAGCCCCGCCTCCACATCGCCGCCGACGGTGTTGAGCAGGAACAAAACGCCGTCGATGTCCTCGCTCTCCTCTAAATACGCCAGCAGCGGCAGCACATGCTCGTATTTCGTCGCCTTCTGCGTGTTCGGCAGCAGCATGTGGCCCTCGATCTGTCCAGCGATCATCAGGCAGTGGATGGCCGCGCGGCTATTTTTGATGACGACCGAGCCGTAGTCGATGACCGGCTGAATGGGCGGCAGCAGCGGCTCCTGCCCGTTTTTCTCCTCGTCCTGCGAGGGTTTCGTTTCGCTTCTCATGGCAAGTCCTCCCGAAAGTCATTTCCGGTAGGATTTGCAGAAAGCGCAAAAAGCATACCCTTTGTGCCGTCGGAAATACGAGCCTCAAACCGGGAAGCACTTTAATATCCCCAAGTCATCAGTTTCCATTCCCCGCCATCGCTGCGAGCCAACCACCAGGACCATGTGTATTCCGTGTCCGGCTCCCAAGCTCCGCCGCTCTCTTTCGGAGAGCGAAAGCTGCTGTCGAACATGATGCATCGTGTAAAAGCCAGATCGTTGTCATTTGCCTTTTCCAAATCATTCATCCACGAAAGGTTCTTTTCATCCGTGCAGACGTCATCTGACGAATATGAAATGCTATGTAATTCGCAGCCTTCCCACGAACCGATCATCTCTTCGATCACCTTTATCGCATCATCCATATCCTGTTCTGTGTAGACAGCCGAATCGCCATAATCGACCGTTATGTTTGACGTTTCCTTGCTGCCGCATCCAGCCAGCAGGGCAAAAAGCACTACGCAAATAACCGATAAGCTGTATTTTTTCATCTTATGGCCTCCATACCTCTCATTTTTCTATATTTTTATACTGCTTATTTTACCAGAAAGCATTGTCCGAATCAAGCAAAAAAGCGCCCGAGGGCGTTTTCCTCGGGCGCTTGCAGCTTTTTATTTGTACGTCAGCAAATCTTCCACGCTCTTGCGCTTCGGCGCGGCGGGCTCCTCATCGGGATAGCCAAGACCGATAACACAGCCGACCTTCTGATTCTCCGGCAGGTTCAAAAGTCCCATGATCTTCTCTTCGTCGAAGTAGCCCGTGATGACGGTGCCGACGCCGCGCTCCCATGCGGCAAGGCAAAATGTCTGCGCGGCGATGCCCGCGTCGAACATCTCAAAGCCCGCCTCCTTCGGCGTCGAGAACGAGCCGTCGCGCTCGTAGCCCGAGCGGCCGGTCACATAGGTAAGCACCATAACGGCGGGGCAGTTTTTGAGCGTCTTCTCGTTCAGCTTGAAATCAAGCACCATCTCCTCCGCCATTTTGTCGATCGTCGTGCGGTCCTCGACGAGCACATAGCACGCGATCTGCGTATTCTTCCACGAGGGGGCGTAGGCCGCGTCGGCGACGATCTGCTCGATGACCTCGTGCGGGACGGGTCTCTGCTGGTATTTACGGATGCTTCTTCTGCTTCTGATGGCCTGTATCGTTTCCATATTTGGTTCTCCTTTGCTGATGGGTTGAATTCAATGCCGATTCACGGCGTTTCTTTGGCGTTTATCATAACAGAAGCGTGCGCAAAAATCCAGTGGAAAAACAGCCGGTTCTACCGATTCATCTTATTGCAGGCCCGTCAGCGGATTTTCCTGGCAAAATCCGTCGGTCAAACTATAGGACATGCCAAGCGTTCCAAACGGGAAATAGTGAACCGTATAATAGGCCCGTCCCGCCGAAAACTGCTCGATGGAAATGTAAATCGGCAGCAAGGGCACTTTCTTTGAGTAAACTCCCACCGACTGCGCGCGGATCTCAGCGACATACTCCTCCGGCACCTCGCACCTGCGTGAAACAAAAGAATGGGAAGAAATGCAGGCCAATATCATACCGAACAGGGCTACGATCAGCAGTGCGATCATCGCTTTTTTGTGTTTCTTCATGTTCTGTCACACCCCTGTGCGTTCCTCTGCTTTCTGCCTCTTCGCCATACGATGATCGCATGGATGATGAGGGACGCGACCGATATCGCGACGATCTGGGAGTGGGATGTAAACGGCTTGCAGTACCATTCCATCGGGTCTAACCGCGACAGCTTTGCCGTCAAATAAGAAGAAATAAAGCTCAGTATATTTCCGATAAAAATGATCGGAACGTTGTCTGTTTTCAGCGCGCAGCGGTACAAAATCACAAAGCTGACGATCATCACGCCGTAATACACCATCGTCCCCGAAGTAATATCACCCTTCACAGAGAAAAATGCAAACGGCACGCAATAGGCGATGAGCAGCAGCGCTCTGATGAGCCACGATTTTTTCATAAAACCCTCCCATTTTTCTCTCAAAATCTCTCTTTTGTCATCATATCAGACCTTTTGCGCAAAGTCTACCATAAAAACCGCCCGAAGGGAGAGTCTTCGGGCGGTTCCCATATTCACTTTTCCGTGCCGTAGAAAAACAGCGCGACCGTTCCCGGACCGACGTGGGCGCCGGTGACAGGCTCGTAGACCACGTTCAGGCATTCGCCGGTGAAGCCCTTGTCCCGCAGCAGCGCGATGAGCGCCTGCGCGCCCTCTTCATTGTCTGCGTGGGCGATGCCGAGCATCTCGCTCTTGTCGAGCGCGCGGCCGTCGTAGTAATTCGCAAGCTCCTGATAGGCGCGCTTCATGCCGCGCACCTTGCCGCAGGAGACGATGTGCCCCGTCTCGTCGCCGCGCAGGATTGGCTTGATGCTCAGTACTGTGCCGATCAGCGCCGTCGCGCTCGAAATGCGGCCGCCGCGCTTTAAGTATGCAAGGTCATCGACCGTGAAAAACTGGCACATATGCGGTCTTCTCGCGAGCAGATGCGTTTTGATCTCATCAAGGCTCTTTCCCTCTTCGATCATGCGCGCGGCCTCGAGCACCTGCAACCCCTCGCCAAGGGAGGCAGCGTAGGTGTCGATCGTGACGATCTTCCGCGCGGGGTATTTTTCCGTCAGCTCGCCCGCGGCGATGACCGCGGCCTGCGCCGTGCCGCTGATGCCGCCGGACATGCCGACGTAGAGCACATCGTCGCCCTGAGAGAGCGCACGTTCAAAGTAGTTCGCCATCAGGTCGGGATTGACCATTGAGGTCTTGACGACCGCGCCGCGGCGCATCGCGCCGTAGAACGCCGCGCCGTCGAAATCCACATCATTGGGATAGTCCGTCTCCTTTCCATCCACCGTGTAGGAAAACGGCACGACGGTGATGTGGTGTTGTTTCGTCAGCGCGACCGGCAGGTTCGCGGACGTATCGGTGAATAACTGGAGCATGACTCTCTTCCCTTTCTGATCCTTTGCAATAAGCGTTATGACAGCTTATCACGCCGCGAGCGCTTATGCAAGCAAAAGCGCAGGAAACTTTACACTTTGTTCACCATTGCATGATTTTGGACAGAAAGCGCCCTCCAATTTGTGGGAGAGCGCTTCTCGGAATCTCAGAATATTTTCTTACGCCTGTTCGAAGATGGCCTTCATGCACTTGTAGGTCATGTAGCAGTCGAGCTTTGCGACCGTTTCATACGGTGCGTGCATCGAGAGCACGGGCACACCCGCGTCGAGCGTGTCGATGTTGCGCTGGGCCATGAACTTGGCGACCGTACCGCCGCCGCCTGCGTCGGTCTTGCCCATCTCAGCCATCTGCCAGAAGACGCCGTTGTCGTTCATGAGCTTGCGTACCTTGCCAACGACCTCAGCGCTTGCGTCGCTCGCGCCGCCCTTGCCGCCGGAGCCGGTATACTTGCACAGCGCCACGCCGTAATTGACGAAGGCGGAGTTGCGCTTGTCGTACACGTCGGCAAAATTCGGGTCGTAGGCCGCCGTAACATCTGCGCTCAGGCAGAAGGAGTTGGCAAAGCAGTCAGAAAGCGCGACGCCCTGCGTGCGGCACATGTCGCCCATGAACCACTCAAACGCCTGAGACAGCATACCGGACACGCCCTCGGAGCCGATCTCCTCCTTGTCCGCGAAGATGCAGACCGCGGTCTTCTTCGGGGACACAGCGTCAAAAATACCTGCAAGCTCTGCATACGCGCAGACGCGGTCGTCGTGACCGTAGGACGCGATGAAGCTGCGATCAAAGCCGATGTCGCGCGCCTTGCCGGCGGGGACGACTTCGAGCTCGGCGGAGATGAAGTCCTCCTCCGTCATGCCGTACTTCTCGTTGAGGTACTGCATAACGCCCAGCTTGAAGCGGTCGGAGCAGTCCTTATCTTCAAACGGCTTTCCGCTGAGCAGCACGTTCAAGCTCTCGCTCGGGATGGCCTCGTTGAGCGGCTTTTTGCCCTGCTCGCGGCCAAGGTGCGGTAAAAGGTCGTTGATGATGAACTGGGGATCGTCCTCCTTGCCGCCGACGTGGACGTCGACCTTCGAGCCGTCGCGCAGCACGACGACGCCGTGCAGCTCGAGGGGGATCGTCACCCACTGGTACTTGCGGATACCGCCGTAGTGGTGGGTCTTGAAGTAGGCCATCTCGGCCTCCTCGTAAAGCGGGCGGGGCTTTAAGTCGAGGCGCGGGGAGTCGGTATGCGCCGCGCCGATGTTCGCACCGTGGCTCAAGTCCTCGCTGCCGATGACAGCGAGCATGATGCCCTTGCCGCGGTTATTGAAGTAGACCTTGTCGCCGGCGCTCAGCTTCATACCCGCTTCGTAGGCCTTGAAGCCCTTCTTTTCCGCCAGCTCGATGCAGTACTCCACGCAAAGGCGCTCGGTCTTGCCGTTGTTGAGGAACTTCTTGTAGTCCTCGCAATAGGCCTCCATCGCTTTTTCATCCTCTGCGCTCAGGCGGTCATAGCCATTCTTGGGGGCGTAGAGCAGTTTTTCAGCGAGCTTGTTCTTTTCACTCATCTCTCAGTTTCCTCCTTCAAATTGTTGATGATCGTGTTGATATAGACCTCTGCCGCGTGTTCCGCCTTTTCAGCGGTCGGCAGATCGTTCACAAATTCATAATCGCACTGCGCGCGGAAATAGTCCGCGTCCTTCTGTGCCGCGATGCGCGACCTTGCATACTCCTCGGTGATGCTGTCGCGCGCCATGATGCGCTTGACCCGCACCTCTTCAGGCGCCGTTACGGCGACGGTCGCGTCGCAGATCGCGCCAAGGCCGCTCTCGATGAGCTTGATAGCATCGAGGCCGATGATCTCCGCGTTCGTCGCCGCCATTTTCTGCGCCAGCGCGCGCGGGATGCGCTCGTGCACGATGGCGTCGAGCTCGGCGAGCTTTTTTCTGTCCTTGAAGACGATCAGGCCGATGGCGTGGATGTCCACGCTGCCGTCCTGCCGAAAAATGACATCGCCGAACGCCTCGCGCAGCGCGCGCAGCAGCGGCTCGTCATCTTTTAACATCTCGTGATAGACCGCGTCGCAGTCGAGCACGCATGCGCCCTTTCTTTCAAGCGCGCGCAGAAGGCTCGTCTTCCCCGCGCCCGTGCCGCCGGTGATGCCAATGACGATCTTGCCGTCGTCCGCGTCCTCCACATGGAAGCCCGCGGCCTTTTTGAGGCGGTTGCCGATGGCAAGGCCAAGGCCTTTACTGTCCGGACACTGTGCCCAGATCTCGCCCACATTCGTCTCGTCGAACGTCCGCAGCGCGTCGAAGACGTGCTGCGCCTGCGCGCGCTTATCGTCGCTCGCACCGAGGGGGTGGACGATGTGCCCGTCGAAGAGCCGCGTGAACTCGTCAAAGCAGATGATGCCGGACTTCTCGCCCGCGCGTGTGAGCAGATAACGTGCGCTCGCCTTCGCCCCGCCGGTCACGACCGTGACGGGGGCCTTAGGCGCATAGTGGCGGTACTTCATGCCCGGGGCGCGTGGCTTTTCGCCGTCATTCATCTTCTGCGTCACGGCCTTGTCGACCGTCACCTCGCCCAGCGCATCGCGCAGGCTCTCGAGCGGCAGTCCGCCCGGGCGCAACAGCTGCGGCGGCGTGACCGTCAGGTCGATGATCGTCGACTCCACGCCCACCTGACAGGGGCCGCCGTCGACGATACCGTCGATCTTGCCCCACATGTCCTCGCGCACGTGCTCTGCCGTCGTGCAGCTCGGGCGGCCCGAGGTGTTCGCGCTCGGCGCGGCGACCGGCACGCCGGATGCTTCGATGATGGCGCGCGTGACCGCATGGTCGGGACATCTCATGCCGACGGTCTCGAGCCCGCCGGTCGTGCGCAACGGCACGCAGGGCTTTTTCTTTAAGATCATCGTCAGTGGGCCGGGCCAGAAGCGCTCGGCCAGCTTGTAGGCCGCGTCCGGTACATCCTCGCAGTAGCGCGTAAGCCAGCTTGCATCCGGAATGTGCAGGATGAGCGGGTTGTCCTGCGGGCGGCCCTTGGCCTCGAAAATGTGCAGCACGGCGATCTCGTCAAGGCCGTTCGCGCCGAGGCCGTAGACCGTCTCCGTCGGGATGGCCAGAAGCCCGCCGCGGCGCAGAATGTCCGCCGCCTGCGCGATGCTCTCTTTATCCTCCACCGTGCGGAGGGTAAACCATTTTGTCTCCAATGTTCTCTCTTCTTTCTTAAGCCTCGGTGCTCTCGCGCAGCTTTTCGGCCTGCTCCTGCATCGTGAGCGCGTCGATGATGGGGTCTAAATCGCCGTTCATCACGGCGTCGATGTTGAAATTCTTGTTCTCGCCCGTCAGGCGGTGGTCAGTCACGCGGTTTTGCGGGAAGTTATAGGTGCGGATGCGCTCGTTGCGCATGCCGCTGCCGACCTGCGCGCGGCGCTCGCTCGTGATCGCACCCTCCACGCGCTCGCGCTCAGCCTCGTAGAGCTTGCTCGCGAGCATCGCCATACACTTGGCGCGGTTCTGGAGCTGGGAGCGCTCCTCCTGACACGAAACGACGATGCCCGTCGGCTTGTGGATGAGGCGCACAGCAGAGCTCGTCTTGTTGACGTGCTGGCCGCCTGCGCCGGAAGCGCGGTAGACCTGCATCTCAATGTCTTCGGGCCGGAGGTCGACATCGACCTCCTCCATCTCCGGCAGCACCGCGACCGTCGCGGTCGAGGTGTGCACGCGCCCGCCGGACTCCGTCTCCGGCACGCGCTGGACGCGGTGGACGCCGGATTCAAACTTGAAGCGCGAATACGCCCCATCGCCATTGACCATGAAGTCGGCCTCTTTCACGCCGCCGAGCTCCGTGTCGTTGTAGTTGAGCAGCTCCACGCGGTACCCCCGCTTTTCCGCGTACATCGCGTACATGCGGTAGAGGTCGGCGGCGAACAGCGCGCTCTCCTCCCCGCCCACGCCGCCGCGAATTTCAACGATGACATTTTTGTCGTCGTTCGGGTCGCGCGGCAGGAGCAGCACGCGCAGCTCGTCAAAAAGGCGCTCTTTTTCCGCCTTGGCAGTGTTCAATTCCTCCTGCGCCATGTCCTTGAGCTCGGGGTCGGATACAAGCTCCAGCGCCTGCGCGATGTCGTCCTCGCACTTCTGGTACGCGCGGTAGGTCTCCACCACGGCGGAAAGCTCCTTCTGCTCGCGCGTGAGCGCGCGCAGCTTCTTTGGGTCAGCGTAAATTTCCGGCACTTCGAGCAGCTCACCGATCTCGTCATAGCGGCGCGCGAGCTGTTTGAGCTTTTCCCACATCAGGCCTTGTCCTCCGCAATGAAGTCAGAGCAGGCCTTGATGAACTGGTCTCGCCAGAAGTGGTAGCCCGCCGAATCGGGGCAGAGCGAGACCTCCGCCACGTGCGGCGTCTGCAAATAGAGGTCCATCTGGCGGAAGACGTCCTTGTAGTCCTGCTCGCTCTTGTGCGTGATGAGATACGCCGCGTTCTGAATTTCATAGCCGCGGCGCTTCAAAAAGCCGCGGATAACGCTCGAACAGCGGCCCGCCCACACGGGCGTGCCGAGGATGACGAGCTTGTAGTCCGACAGCGGCTTCTGGCATTTCGGGCGCGAAACCGCACTCGTGCGCTTGTGCATCGCGTCAAAGCAGCAGCGAAGGTAGCCCATCGTGCCGCTGCGATCGACCTTGTCGCGAATTTCGAGACATTCGCAGTCCAGCGCCTCGGCGACCTCCTCCATGGCTTTTTTCGTGTTTCCCGTGCGGGAATAGTAAAGGCATAAAATGTTATCGTTCATACTCAGTTTCCTCTCAGCAGGAGCCAACCGGTGGCAAAGGCCTCCCGCACATAGTAGTTGAGCTGTAAGGCATCGTAATAGGCGCTACGCGGCAGCGTCGCCGCCACGCCGCAGGCCGCATCTGTTCCGGCGATGCGCCCCGCCCTAAAAATATGGTAGTCGTTCGTGACAAAGGCGAACGTGTCGCCCGCATCAAGCCCCAGCTCCGCCATGATCTCTTCGCTGTAAGCAAAATTCTCCTGCGTACTGGTCGATCGGTCCTCGCGGTAGATGCGGCTCTCGTCCACGCCGTGGGCGATGAGCCAGTCGGCCATGCAGTCGGCCTCGGAGATATCCTCCCCCGGCCCCTGACCGCCTGAGCAGATGATGGGGATGTCCGGCTTGTCCGCGATGAAGTCAAGCGCCGCCTGCAGCCGCGACGAGAGCATCAGCGACGGCGTCGTGCCGTTCACGCCCGCGCCCAAAATAACCACGCACTGCGCGTCTTCCGCGCGCCCGTCCGTGTGCGCGCCGCGAATAACGAGCGATTCAAGATACCCGAATGCGACAAGGCCTAGGCACACGAGCGCGAGCAGAACGCGTTTTCCCCACTTTGCCCACGCATGCTCTTTGTACTGCTCGAGCATCGCAAAGACGATCAAAAGCGCCGTCAGGCACCAGAACAGGAGTCCTGCAAAGCGCACACCCGGGACGGCCCGGCACGCCGCGCCGAGCACGGCGCAGACTGCTGCCGCCGTCCACAGTCTTTTCTGTCTCTTCATGATATGTTCCTCATTCGCCCGCCTGCTCGGCGAGCGTTTCCCACTTTTCCATCAGCTCGCTGAGCTTCTGCTCGGCGGCTTCCTTCTCCTTATAAATTTCGCTGTAGCGCTCGTAGTCGCCGCCCGCCTCTTCGAGGCGCTGCTCGATCTCGGCGATGGCGGTCTCCTGCGCGGAAATTTCCTTTTCACAGATGGTGAGCTGCCGCCGCGCCTGCTGGGCAGAGCGGTTCGGCTTCGGTTTTTCTGTAACCGTCTTTTCCTTTACATCCTTTGGCGTGTGGTCGATCTTGTTCTGCGCCTCCAGTGCCTTGACCTGCCGGTAGCGCGCAAAGCCCATTGGATAGTCCGTGATGACACCGCCCTCCAGCTCCCACACGCGCGTTGCAAAGCGGTTGATGAAATAGCGGTCGTGGCTCACGAACAGGAGCGTCCCGTCGTAGCTCTCCACCGCCTCTTCGATCCACTCGCGCGACGCAATGTCGAGGTGGTTCGTCGGCTCGTCGAGAATAAGCAGGTTCACTTCCTCATCCATCAGGATGCAGAGCTTGAGGCGCGAAAGCTCGCCGCCCGAGAGCACGCTGACGCTCTTAAACACGTCCTCGCCCGTGAAGTGGAACGCGGCCAGGCGGTTGCGCGCGCTCTGTGGCGTGATGTTGCGCTTGGAGTAGAGCATCGTGTCGACCAAGTTTCGTTCCGGCACGTCGAATTCGACGATCTGCGGCAGGTACGCGATGCGCACCGACGGGCCGAACTTGATCTTGCCCTCGTCGGGATATTCCTCTTCCATCAGCATCTTGATGAGCGTCGACTTGCCCGTGCCGTTGTCGCCGATGAGCGCGATGCGCTCGCCGCCGCGCACCTGTAAATCCACGTCGTGGAACAGCACACGGTCGCCGAAGCTCTTTTTAAGCTTTTTGAGCGCAAACACCTCGTCGCCGTAGAACTCCTGCGACTTGAACTGCGCGCTCAGTGCCCGCTCCTTCGTCGGCTTGTCCGTCGTGCGCATGCGCTCGATGCGCTTTTCCATCGACAGCGCGCGGCGGTACGTCTTGTCCATGCCCTTGAAGGCAAACATGCGCAGCTGCTCGGCGCTCTTTTCGAGCTGAGCGATCTTGGCCTGCTCCTTTTCGTATTGGCGCATTTTTTCCAAGTAGCGGCGCTCTTTTTCCACCGCGTAGAAGCTGTAATTGCCGCTGTAAAACTCCGCCTTGCCGTCGAGCACCTCGATGACGCGCGTGATGGTGCGGTCTAAGAAGTATCGGTCATGCGAGATGGCGACGACCGTGCCCTTGAACGTTGACAAATACTGCTCCAGCCATTCGATGGCGTGCAGGTCCAAATGGTTCGTCGGCTCGTCGAGAAGCAGGATATCCGTATCCTCCAAAATGAGGCGGCCGAGGTTCACGCGCGTCTTTTCGCCGCCCGAGAGCGTGTCAAACAGGCGCTCGCGCATCTCCGGCGGGATGGAAAGGCCGTTGGCAACCTTGTTGATGGGCGTCTCGGTGTCGTAGCCGCCGAGACCCTCGAACTTGGCCGAAAGCTCACCGTAGCGGCGCAGCGTCTCTTCGCTCTCGTCGCCGCTTGCCATCTGCTGGGAGAGGGCGTTCATCTCGTCCTCCATCCTCTGCATGCGCGAAAACGCGCTCTTGAGCACATCCTCGACCGTGTAGCCCTCGGGATACACGGGGATCTGCGAGATGAGGCCCAGCCTGCGGCCCGAGGCGATGCTCACCTCGCCCGCGTCGTAGTCGAGTTCACCCGTCAGGATGCGGAAAAGCGTCGTCTTGCCCGCGCCGTTTTTGCCGAGAAGGCCCACGCGCTCGCCCGTGTCGATCTGAAAGGTGATACCGTCCAGTATTTTCTTTTCGAGGTCAAAGGACTTGATGAGTCCCGTAACGCTGATGTCGATCATGCCTTGGTCAGTTCCTCTACGATCTTCTCAAAGTGCATGGAGTGCGAGGCCTTGACGAGCATCGCCGTCTCCGCCGTGAACGCCGCCTTGACGGCGCCCATCGCCTCGTCCACGCTCCCGAACCACTGCGCAGAGGGGTTCCCTTCTGTAAAGTATTTTGCCCGTGCACCGATTGCGATGACAGTGTCGATGCCGAGCTCTTTGGTGAGTGCTCCGATTTCCTTATGCGCACGCTCAGTGAGCTCGCCGAGCTCCGCCATATCGCCGATGACGGCGGCCTTTTTGCCGCCGCTCGCGCCCAATACGCGCAGCGATGCCGCCATCGACTGCGGACCCGCGTTGTAGCAGTCGTCGAGCAGGCGGCGGTTTTCAGAGAACGTGATGACGTGCATGCGTGAGCCCGCCGGCTCGTAGGCCGCAGCGCCGCGCTCGATCTCCTCTTTGGTCTCGCCAAGATACTCGCCGATGGCCGCGGCCATCGCCGTGGAGTAGACCATGTGCTTTCCCGGCACGGGGATGGAGAGCGCGTAACGCTCCTTTGCCGTCGTCACGACGCAGCGAATGCCGTCGATGCCAAGGTCTTCGACCTCGCTCACACGGACATTGCAGTGCGCGGACAGGCCGCAGCGCAGCGTTTTCTGCGGCAGAGAGACGGTGTTCAAAAGCTCGTCGTCGCCGTTTAAGACGGCGAGGCCGTCTTTTTTGAGGTTTTCAAAGATCTCGCACTTGGCCTTCAGAATGTTCTCGCGCGATCCGAGGTATTCAATGTGCATGTCGCCGACGTTCGTGATGACGGCGATATCGGGCTTCACCATCTCGCCAAGATACCGGATCTGCCCCGCGCGGTCCATGCCCGTCTCGATCACCGCCGCCTGATGCGCGCGGGAGAGGCCCAGCAACGTCTGCGGCGTGCCGATCTCGTTATTATAGTTGGCCGCGGTCTTGAGCGTATGGAACTTCACGCCCAGTACCGAGGCGATCATTTCCTTTGTTGTCGTCTTGCCGACGCTGCCCGTCACCTGCACAAAGGGGATAGAAAACTGCGCACGGTACCACGCGGCCAAGTCCTTGAGCGCAAGCAGCGTGTCAGGCACCTTGATGTAAAACTTTCCGGGCAGCAGCGTTTCCGGCACGCGGGTGCACAGACAGCCCTCCGCGCCCGCGGAAAGCGCCTTTTCGATATAGTCATGCCCGTCGAAGCGCTCGCCGACGAGCGGCAGGAAAACTTCGCCGCTCTTAACGGTGCGGCTGTCGGTGTTCACGCCGAAGATCTTCGCCGTCCCCTCGCCCTGCAGCAGCTCGCCGTGCACCGCCGCGAGCAGCTCCTTTACCGTGATGGTCTCCATTTACAGCCCTCTTCTCTGCTTCAGCGACTCTTCGACGATCTTTTCACACAGCTCCTCGTAGCCGATGCCGACCGCTGCCGCCTCCTGCGGAAGAAGGCTCGTCTTCGTCATGCCGGGCAGCGTGTTGATCTCAAGGAAGTACGGCGTGCCGTCGGGCGTGACGATGAAGTCCGCGCGGGAGTAAACGCTCAGGCCGATCAGGCGATAGACCGTCTCGGTCGCGGTGCGCACGCGCATCTCCCAGTCCTCGGGGATGGGAGAGGGGCAGATCTCCTCCGCCGCGCCGGCCTGATACTTGTTCGCGTAGTCATAAAAGCCCGTCTTCGGGATAATTTCGATGGAGGGCAGTGCCTTGCCCGCGATGATACCAACCTGGATCTCGCGGCCGGAGATGTACTGTTCGAGCACGACCTGCGCGCCAAACTGTAAGCACTCTTCAAGCGCTTTTTTGAGCTCCGCGCCCGTATGCGCGATGGAGACGCCGACAGACGAGCCGTTGGCGACCGGCTTGACGACGCAAGGGAGCTTCGTTTCCGACACAAGGCGCGCGATGTCGCCTTCCGTGTAGCGCACGGTGCGCCACTGCGGCGTGATGACATATTCCGACACAAGACGCTTCGTCAGGTCCTTATCCATCGCAATGGCGCTCGATAAGTAGCCCGCGCCAGTATAGGGGATGCCGAGCAGGTCGAACGCGGCCTGCACGCGGCCATCCTCGCCGCAGGTGCCGTGCAGCGCCAGAAATACGACGTCCGCCTTGGCGCACACATCGAGCACGCCGGGACCGAAAAGGCTCTTGCTCTGGTCCTTGCGGCTCGCGCGCACAGCGGCGAGGTCTGGCTCTGCCTCGGCGACGGAGTAGTCGCCGCAGAAGCCGTTCGGTGCGTCGAAAACATCTTCGAGCTTACCGTCATAGTCCTCAAAGCCCATGAACATATCCACCAGAATGGCCTGATGTCCGCGCGAACGCAGCGCGCGGCAGATCTTGTTGCCGCTCGAGAGCGACACATTGCGCTCCATACTCAGCCCGCCTGCTAAAACAACGATACGCATACCGTTTTCCTCCTTATTTTTGAAAGGGACGTCGCCGCCCCCGTTTATCCATACTATATTAGTTTATACTTTACCACAGCTTTTTCCCAAATACAAGCAAAAGAGAGCGGCGTGAAAACCGCTCTCTTTTGTTCGCTTTTCTCACTTTTTGCCCTTAGCCGAAAATGCCGGAGAGCAGTCCGCCCTTTCCCGCGCGTCCGTCCTTGAGCGTCATCGCCGCGCTGAGAATCTCTGCCGCCTGCGCACGTGTCACGCCCGAGCGCATCTCGTCAGTGGAAAAACGCCCACTCTCGATCACGCTGACGGACTGCAAATTCGCCACCGCCTGTGCGCACCAGGCGTTGTCCGCGTCCTGCACGTCGTAGTCCGAGAGGTCCACGTCCGTCACGCGAAGCAGCCGGTTCAGCACGACCGCGGCCTCATTGAGCGTAATGGCGTCATTCGCGCGAAAGGCAACGCCCTCCGCCGTGCTGACGCCGGACACAACGCCCGCGTTCAGCGCGCTCACGGCATAGCCCTTCGCCCAGGTCGGGATGCTCGCATCGTCGCAAAAGCCAGTCATCTGCACATCCTCCGCGCTCACGTCCATTGCCGCGAGCGCCATCGCGACGAATTCGCCGCGCGAAAGCGTGCGCTCGGGCTCAAAGAAATAGCTGTCCCCGATCTTCGCGCCCACAAACACACCGTGCTCGGCAAGATCGACCGCCGCCGTATGCGCACGGCTGCCGCCCATATCAGCGTAGCAGACGCCGCTATTCGCCTTTTCGATCGTGATGCTCACCGTCGCGGGCAGCGAGGTGTTGCCGTAGGCGTCGATCGCCGTGTAAGTGAAGCCGTCCGTCCCCAGCTTGCCGCCCGGCGTGTAGACAAAGCCGAGGCCGTCCTCCGTCAGCGCGACCGTGCCCTTTTTCGGCTCCTGCGCGATGGCGAAGGTCACCTCATCGCCCTCGTTGTCCACCGCGCGGAATTCGCCCTCATACGCGACGCCGCGGTAGACCTTGATCTCCATGTTCTCTGCCACCGGCGCGCCGTCGACAGCTTTCGCCTCCTCTTTTCCCTTGCCAAACAGCGCCGATGCGCTCTGCGCTGGCACGAGGGTGAGCAACAGCAGCGCCATCACAAACGGCAGCGCGCGCCAGAGTTCTTTTCGCTTTTCCATATTGAAATGCTCTCCTTCCAAATAAAACTTGCGGAGTTATTGTTTACCGCGCGGTGAAAAGTATGCAAAATTGCATTTCTACAGCGCAAAGCGCTGCTCCTTGTTCCCCGCGCCGCGCAGGGGGACGCGGACAAGGGGGCCATTCTCTTTCGCAAAAGAGAATGGCCCCCTTGAACCCCCAAGAGAAAGGTTTTGATCGGCAGTCTCAGGCTTGAATGGCCCTTGTGCCTCCGGAATGAGAATACCTGCGCGCGGCGTTGCCGCGTTTGGTGTTGCTATACGACTTGGCCTACTTCTACTACCCGCTGCCGCTCTGCTCATCTTGTTTTTGTGCAGCCTAATCACCTACTATCGGCAATACATATTGTCTTGGTAATGCGTACTGCGGCGAGCGAAGCAATGCCGCCTTGGCAGGCAATAGCAAGTTTGTGCAAATCCGAAGTAGACGGAGATTGCGTAAGGCTAACGACACGCAGGCAAAGCGACAGCGAAGATAGAAGAAAGTCAAATCGTTTAGATACATCATCAAGCAGGCACCTGATTGCGCAGCGCGTGCAGTTCTTCAAGCTGCAACCTGACAATACAAAGTCTTTCTCTTGGGGTTCCAAAGGGGATATTCTCTTTTGCGAAAGAGAATATCCCCTTTGACCCGTGCAGCGCCTTTGGCGCTGCTTCCTCGCGGCACACGTGCCGCGACTCACTTTGCACCTGAGCAAAACCGCACAGAGAATTTTCCAAAAACCTATTGACTTTTTCAAAGTCAGAAGTTATACTTGAACAGCCGCTTTGAATGGGCTTAAAGTTTTGGAAGGTTTCGAGACTTTTCGAACGCCCCCGACAGCGAGTCCGTAATTAAGGAAAGAGGTGCAAGCAATGCAAGCGATCATCGTTACCGGCGGTAAGCAGTATGTTGTGAACGAGGGCGACACCCTGTTCATTGAGAAGCTCCCCGTCGAGGCGGGCGACGCCGTTACCTTCGATCAGGTTTTGGCGATCGTTGACGGCGAAAACACCAAGTTCGGCACTCCCGTGGTGGAGGGCGCGAAGGTGGAGGCCACTGTCGTTAAGAACGGCAAGGGCAAGAAGGTCCGTGTCTACAAGTACAAGGCCAAGAAGGGCTATCACAAGCGTCAGGGTCATCGTCAGCCTTATACCAAGGTTGAGATCGGCAAGATCTCCGTCTAAGGCATGACCACTGTTACATTCCTCACTGAGGGGAAGCGCATCATCGGTTTTGATGCTAAGGGCCACAGCGGTTACAGCGAAGAGGGCAGCGATATCGTCTGCGCGGCAGTCACAAGTGCGGTCCGCCTTGTGGAAAGCACCGTGAACGATGTTTTAGGCCTCGCCGCTTCCGTCAAGGTCCATGAACGCTCCGGCGCTGTGGAATTCCGGCTCCCCGGCGGTCTGTCCGCCACGAACGAGAGCACCTGTCAGGCTCTTTTAACGGGTTTGATGCTGCTCTTTTCCGAACTGCACAGCGAATATCCGGATAATATCGAAGTCATGGAGGCGTAAGCCCCCTGTTCCGATCATCTTACAGAAAGGATGGCAAATCACCATGCTGAACATCGGTCTTCAGTTTTTCGCCCACAAGAAGGGCGGCGGCTCCACGAAGAACGGCCGCGACTCTAACGCCAAGCGCCTTGGCCCCAAGCGCGCTGACGGTCAGTTCGTTCTCGCCGGCAACATTCTTGTGCGCCAGCGCGGCACCCACATCCATCCGGGCGTCAACGTCGGTATCGGCTCTGACGATACTCTCTACGCCAAGGAGAGCGGCGTGCTCCGTTTTGAGCGTCTCGGCAAGGATCGTAAGCAGGCTTCTGTTTACCCCGCTGAGTAATTGCACAATGAAGAGCCTCGAGCGAATGCTCGGGGCTCTTTTCTTTATCTTTTCCGCAGGAGGTCACTTTTCATGCTCAAGGCAGTTTTGATGGATATCGACGACACGCTGCTCGACTTCGGCAAATGCGCCGAGCAGGCCATGCGCATCGGCTTTGCCGAGCGCGGCTTACCCTTCGACAATTCCACCTACGCGGTGTTCACGCGCATCAACGATGTGCTCTGGCAGCAGATCGAGCGCGGCGAGCTCACCACGCAGCAGCTTTTTGAGTTCCGCTGGAACCGCATCTTCGAGGCCCTCGGCATTGAGGCCGACGGCGTCGCGTTCGAAAAACGGTTTTTGGACCTTCTCTACGAGACGGCCATCCCCGTCGACGGCGCGGACGAGATCTGCCGCTATCTCAAGGGAAAGTACATTCTCTGCGCGGCAAGCAACGCCTTCCACGACCAGCAGCTCAACCGCCTCTCTATGTCGGGCCTTCTCCCCTACTTTGACCATGTATTTGTTTCGGAGTCGCTCGGCTACCGCAAGCCCGAAAAGGCGTTTTTCGACGCCTGCCGCGCTTTTCTTCCCGATGTTGCCGCGGACGAGTGCGTGATGATTGGCGACTCGCTGACCGCCGACATCACCGGCGGCAAAAACGCGGGCATGAAAACGATCTGGTACAACCACACGCACCGCCCCGTTCCGGAGCGCTGCGAGGCCGACCAGATCGTCGATTCGCTGTCTGAATTAAAGAATCTGCTGTAGCTCAGGAAATCGCTTCCGCGCCGACGGTGTATTCCCAGCCGTTATCGCCGCGGGAGGCCGTGCACTTCGTAAAGTAATACGCGCCGAGCGGCGAGCGCCACTTTCCGGCGCTGAAGCAGACAGACGCGCCGTTGTCCTGCGTCTCCTCCGGCGTGATGGTGAAGAGCAGACCATTCGTGAACGAATAGGCCGTGCTGCCGCCCTCCAGCTTTTCACCCGTGAGATAGCCCTCCTCGCGCAGCTCATCGAATGTCATCGTCAAGCCCTGTACGCCGTGCTTCTGTGCGAACACATAGGCGACCGCCGCCTTTTCGCCCGCGGTCAGCCCGCCGGGTGCCTTGCTCAGATCGACGCTCACGATCTCTGCGCCGCCGTTGAGCCCATCGTCCGTGTTCCACAGGTCCTCAAGCACCTGTAAGTAGAGGCCGCAGAGGTCATACTGCGCATTCTCCTCACGCGAGAGGGACACGGCCACCACCTGCGAAAACTTCGCGGGATACGTCTCCTGCACACCGCCGGTGTACCAGACCTCGGCGCTCATGCCGCTCTCGATCTCGGAAGCGGACACGCTGCCGCCGTCTAAGTACAGCGTCACGCCTTCGAGCGGCAGGGCGTAGACCTCCGTCTCTCCCGCTAAAATGAGCGTACCGTTTTCACCATCGCCCACGACGCGCAGCGTCATCGTGTCCGCGCCGACGTACTGCGGTTCGGGGTCAGGCGTATCATTTCCGTCTTCGTTATCGCGCCCGCCCTTCGTGCAGGCCAGAAGCGCCGCCGTTACGGCGACGACCATCATCAATGCAAGCAGTCTTTTCAAGGTTTCCGCTTCCTTTCCCGTTGTGTCTTTTCCTTTGACGAAAGGGAGCACAAAAAAGTTCCCAACTTTTTTCGATTTTTTCTTTTTTGTGAAACGTTCCGTTTTTCTTGACGAATCGTCAAAAAACGGATACACTAATTGTTCAGGAATAACAAGAATTCAAGGAGGTGCCAACATGGCAGCATCTTTTATTGATAAGGCGCGCATCTTCTGCCGCGCGGGCAAGGGCGGCAATGGCGCGGTGGCGTTCCACCGCGAAAAGTACGTCTCCGCGGGCGGCCCCGACGGCGGCGACGGCGGCAACGGCGGCAACATCGTCCTCGTTGTCGACGACAACATGTCCACGCTGATGGACTTTCGCTACAAGCGCAAATACGTCGCCGACAATGGCATGGACGGTCAGGGCGCGCGCAAGTTCGGCAAGCAGGGCAAGGATCTCACGATCCGCGTGCCGCGCGGCACCGTCGTGCGCGACGCGGAATCGAACGAGATCATCAAGGATATGTCCGACTCCGAGCCGTTCATCCTCTGCCGCGGCGGCAAGGGCGGCTGGGGCAACGCGCATTTCGCAACGCCGACGCGTCAGGCGCCCCGTTTTGCCAAATCTGGCCTTGAGGGCGAGGAGCACGATGTCGTGCTCGAGCTGAAGCTGCTGGCCGACGTCGGCCTCATCGGCTTCCCGAATGTCGGCAAGTCGACGCTTCTCTCCGTTGTGTCGAAGGCGCGCCCCAAGATTGCAAACTACCACTTCACCACGCTCTACCCAAACCTCGGCGTCGTGTACGTCGACGAGGGCGTTTCGTTCGTCATGGCCGACATCCCCGGCATCATTGAGGGCGCAGCCGAGGGCGCGGGCCTTGGTCACGACTTCCTGCGCCATATTGACCGCTGCCGCCTGCTCGTTCATGTCGTCGACGTGTCGGGCAGCGAGGGCCGCGACCCGGTCGAGGACTTTGACGCCATCAACGCAGAGCTCTCGCAGTATTCCCCCGACCTTGCCACCCGCCCGCAGATCGTCGTCGCGAACAAGACCGACATCATGGAGGATGAGAGCCTGCTCGAAAAGCTGCGCGCGCATGTCGAGCCGCTCGGCTATCCCCTCTTCGCCCTGTCCGCCGCGTCGCACACCGGCACGCGCGAGCTCGTGCTCAAGATCGCCGAAAAGCTCTCCACACTCCCGCCCGTCACGGTCTATGAGCCCGAGTACGTCCCCAAGCCCGTGAAGATCGACGCGAGCGAGCCGCTCAAGATCACCGTCGAGGACAACACCTACATTGTCGAGGGCAAGTGGCTTGAACGCCTTATGAGCAACGTCAACTTCGGTGACTACGAGAGCCGGATGTTCTTTGATAAGATGCTGCGAGAAAACGGCGTTTTCCAGCAGCTTGAGGACCTTGGCATCAAAGACGGTGACATCGTCAGCATGTACGAGCTCGAATTCGAGTATCAGCACTAATTTCTTTCGGGAGATGATCTCATGTCCATCAGCCTGTGCGAGGACTGCGTTTATTACAGCTACGATGAGGAGTCCGACAGCTACTACTGTGACGAGCAACTCGATGAGGACGAGATGGCGTCGTTCCTGCGCGGCAAGCTGACCGCCTGTCCGTTCTACCATCCGGGACAGAGCGACTACTACCTCGCGGGAAAGCAATAAAAATCGCAAAAAGGGAGCACGCGCAAGCGTGCTCCTTTTTTCTGTCAGTCTCGATCAAAATGTGATGCGCATCTGGTGCCAGACAACGCCGCCGTGCACGGACTTGTCTGTCACGCCCTCGTCGACAAAGCAGAACTTCGCGTAGTAGTCGACGAGCCGCTGTTTGCAGGTCAGGACTGCGCCCTTTCTCCCCTGCTTTCTCGCATCCTCAACGGCACGGTGGAGCAGTTCGCCCGCGTAGCCGTTTTTCCGGTACTCCGGCAAGGTGTTCAGACCGAAGAGCATCTGCCACGCGCCATTTTCGTCGTGCATGGATGCTTTCGCGTACATTTCGTCGGTCAGGTCGGGCTCGTCCGTCACAAAGCCGTCGAGAAACGCGATGAGCTTACCGCCATCGAACACCAGCCAGAAGTGGTCGCCGTAATATTTGATTCGCTCGGCGAATTCCTCTTTTGTCGCTGCCTCGGCCACGGGAAAGCACTCGGCTTCCACCGCCGCGACCGCGTCCAGATCGTTCATCGTTGCTGTTCTGATCTCCATGGTTCTGCCCTCTCTATTTAGTCCCACTTTTCACGGCTGAGCTCGCGCATGTAGCCAGCCGTAATGATACCGGTGGGCAGTGCGACGATGGCAATGCCCATGAACGACGACGTCATGCTCACGATGCGGCCGATCTCGCTCGTCGGATAGATGTCGCCATAGCCGACGGTCGTCAGCGTGACGACCGCCCAGTAGATGGCGTCGAAAAACGTGTCAAAGCTGTCGGGCTCCACCTGAAACATGATAAGCGCCGACAGCGCGATATACCCGCCCGCCAGCACACACACCGCCGCGAGCGCTCGTTTCTCGCGCTTGATAACGTTCAAAATAAGTTCAAAGCTGTGCGAGTAGCGCAGAAATTTGAGCGCCTTGAGCGCTTTGTTGAGGCGGAAAAGCCTAAACAGCTTGAACCCCGACGACAGCATCGTCAGGGACGGCAGGATGGACAGCAGATCCACAATGCCGAAAAAGCTGAACGGATAGCGTAGAAACGCCCATTTTCCGCTCTTTTCGTACTTTAGGTCCGCCGTCCACCAACGCAGCAGATAGTCCACGATGAACACCGTGACCGTCGCGCGGTCGAGCCATATAAACAGCGCATTCGTCTCCTTGAAGCACAGCGGCACGATACTCGCCGCGATGCACACGAGCATGAAGCGGTCGTAAATGAGACTGTCGCGGTCGTCCTTGTCCGCGACTTCGATAACCTCGTAAATCTTTCTTCGCAAACTCATGCCGTCACTCCCTTGCGCCGGGCAGAAAGCGCTGCTCGACCTCTTCCGCGCTCAGCTGTCCGCCGGAGAGCTCCGTGAGCGCGGCGGAAAAGTCCGCCACCTTCTGCACGGGCAGAAGAAACGTAAGCGTCACCGCCGCGCCGTAATCGCTCGACTCGATTCTTCCCTCGTGTCCCTCGATCAGCAGCTTTATGCGCTCGAACATCGGATATGGGCATTCGAGCAGCAGCACGGAAAAGGGCTGCATCCGCGCCTTGCCCGCCTTGTCGAACGCGTCCTTCGCCGCCTTGGCGTAGGCGCGCGTCAGCCCGCCCGCACCGAGCAGAATCCCGCCGAAGTAGCGCGTCACGATGCACACGACGTTTTCAACGTTTTCGCGCTGGAAGACGTTCAGCATCGGCTGGCCTGCCGTGCCCTGCGGCTCGCCGTCGTCGCCGTAGCGAACGGTGCCGTCGTGCAGGACGAAGCACCAGCAATTGTGGCGCGCGTCGTAGTATTTCTTTTTCATCTCGTCGATGCGCGCGCGGGCCTCCGCCTCGCTCTCCACAAGGAAAACGTGGCTGATGAAGCGCGAGCGCTTTTCTTCAAACTCGCTCTCCGCGCTCTCGTATGGGACAAGGTACTCTGTCATGGTTTCAATGTTCCTTTCAGCGGGTTTTCTCCCACTTTTCTTTCGTGAGAGCGTAAAAAAGCGTCGGCCGCAGCGCATCGTCCACAAGCGCCGGCCTTTCACAGGTCAGCTGATAAGAAAAGCCACACTTTTCGATCACGCGCTTTGACTTTTCATTGCCGGCATAGTGCGAACACCAGACCCGCTGTGCGCCTTTATCCTCAAAGCAGTACCTCAGCAGCTCTCGCACGGCTTCGGGGATAAGCCCCTGACCCCAGAACGGGCGGCCGATCCAATAGCCGATTTCCGGCTCACTCCCGATTTCTGGCGCTTCCGTCGGAAACACGCCGATGGAACCGACAGGCTCGTCTGGCCGTTCCTTCAAAATGACCGCAAACGTGTCCGGCTCCGAGAGGACGGTTCGGATGATCTCGCGGGAGTTCTCCACGCTCGTATGCGCCGGCCAGCCTGCGGCGGGGCCGACAAACGGATCCCTCGCGTATCGATAGCAGCTCTCCGCGTCGCTCTCGCACCACGGACGCAGGAGAAGGCGCGTCGTTTCGAGCGTCATTCCTCCCAGTCCTCCTTCGGCTCCTGATAGCCCTCGATATAGTCCTTGACCTGGCCGATGACGCGCGGCACACAGGTGGCCACGATGTCGATGGTCTCGCCATATTCGACGGATTCGACCTTCGCCTCGCGGTAGAGCATGTCGAGCAGCCCGCCCTTGTCATAGGGCAGGTGGATCGTCACGCGGCGCGTGCCCTTGTCGAGGAGCTTGTCGATGCGCGCAAGCAGCTCATCCACGCCCTCGCCGGTCTTGGCGCTGATGTTGACGCTGCCCTCCCCGTGCGGGCGGATATCGCCGAAGTAGAGGTCGGACTTGTTGTAAACGCGCAGGCAGGGAATTTGCTGCGCGCCGAGCTCTTCGATCAGCTCGTCCACGATCTGCGCCTGCTCGAGCCAGTGCGGGTCGGAAATGTCGATGACGTGCAGAAGAAGATCGGCGTATTCGAGCTCTTCAAGCGTTGCCTTGAACGCCTCGACGAGCTGATGCGGCAGCTTTCGAATGAAGCCGACCGTGTCGGAGATCACGACATCCAGCGTGTCGGACACCGTGAGAAGGCGCGTCGTCGTGTCCAGCGTGTCAAACAGGCGGTTATTCGCGGGAATGCCCGCGCCGGTCAGCGCGTTCAAAAGCGTTGACTTGCCCGCGTTTGTGTAGCCGACGATGGCGACGACCGGGATCTCATTCTTGCTGCGGCGGTCGCGCTGCGTCGCGCGCACGCGGCGCACCTCCTCAAGGTCCGCCTTCAGCTTGTCGATCTTTCTGTGGATGTGGCGGCGGTCGGTCTCAAGCTGCGTTTCGCCCGGGCCCTTCGAGCCGATGGGTCCCTTGCCCGACGTACCCGCCTGGCGCTCCAGATGCGTCCACATACCGATCAGGCGCGGCAGCAGGTATTGATACTGCGCAAGCTCGACTTGAAGCCGGCCCTCTTTTGTCTTCGCCCGCTGGGCGAAAATGTCGAGAATGAGGCCGCTGCGATCGAGCACCTGCACGCCGAACTCTTCGCTCAGAACGCGCATCTGCGAGGGCGAGAGGTCATTGTCGAAGATGACCATTGTCGCCTCCTGCGACTTGACGAGCTCGCGGATCTCGTCCACCTTGCCCTCGCCGACGAATGTGTGCGGGTTCGGCGACGGCAGCGTTTGTAAAACCACGCCGACGCTGACGCCGCCCGCCGTTTCGACGAGCGCACCGAGCTCTTCAAGGCTCTCCTCGTCGGCATTCTCTTTTCGATCGAGCCGCGGCGACGAAAGGCCGACTAAAATCGCCCTGTCGCGCGGCGCGTTGTTCTCTTTCAATTCTTCCATAGATTCTCCTTATCGCGCCGAAATCGGCGCTGTACAAATTATTTTTATTATAGTGTATTTTCCGCCAAAAGAAAAGGCAAAAACGCTTTTCATTGACATTTCCTGCCCTCTCATGCGAAAATAAGGCAGACGCAACCTCAGGTTGACAAAAAGAAACGCCCGGTTGGTGGCGTTTTCTCCCGTTTTCCTGCTATGCTCTTCTCGCAGGGGCGCAGTGCACGGCGTCGAACGCAGCAACATTTCCCCAAGGAGGAACCTTTCATGGAACTATATGAAAAGCTCTACGAACTGCGCCGCGCGAGCGGCATGTCGCAGGAAGAGCTGGCAGAAAAGCTCGGTGTCTCGCGCCAAGCCGTCTCCAAATGGGAGAGCGGCGCCACGCAGCCGGAGCTTAGTAAGCTCATCGAACTCTCTAAGCTCTACTCCGTTTCCGTCGACGAGCTGCTCAGTCTGGAGCATGCCAAACCCGAGCAGGATGCCGCCGAATCGCCGGTTCAAAGCAACGCCGAAAAAGCTCCCGCGGAAAAGCTGAGCTTCCGCGATTTCTGCATACAGCACAAGAAGATCATCGGCGGTGCGGCCGTGGCGGCCATGGCGCTCGCCGCGCTCATCGCCGTCGGCGTGCATTACAACAACCGCATCAACTCGCTCAGCATGCAAGTGAATGACCTTCGCAGCCAGCTCTACAACGTGCAGAATAACCTCTCAAACCAGATCGCGGGCATCAGCAATAATGTCTCGGACATTTTGGCGCGCGAGTCGAGCCTGATCTCGCAATACAGCTACGAGGTCAAAAGCGTCGACCTCAAAAAGCAGGAGTGCACGCTTGCCTTTTCTCTTCTGCCGAAGACGATCAGTGAGAACACGATCGTCAACATCGGCGTGATCGACCATGGCAATTCCTCGCCGCTGGACAGCTATCGGCCGGGCTACTCTGCCGACCTTACGCAGGATGGCTTCGGGTATCTGCACGGTAGTGTAACCGTCCCTCTGAGCGACGAGCTCGGCGTCAATGTCAACTTCATGACGAACGGCGAAACGCAGTCGCAGGAGCTCGATACGATCAGCAATCTCAAATCCCAGTATCAGCCGCAGCTCAAAAGCTTTCTATCCCCCATCTCCTACGAGCGTCAGGCCGGCAGCAAATGGCAGTACCAGTTCACGCCGGGCAATGCCGGCATCCCGCTCGGCACCATCTCGCTCGGCGCGCTGTCCGATGTGTCCATCCGCAGTGCGTGTCTTGAATACACGTGCGCCAATCAGCTGCTCAGGCGCGTGCCGCTCGAAGCATCGTACAGCGATGGCAGCGCCGTCACCTATGTCGGCGATGACAGCGCCGAAGCCGTGGGCGCATCCGTCATAGAGGGCGTGTCGTACTATGACCTCGCCTATGCCTCCAGCAGCGAATCGGAGGCTTTCACGCTCCCGCTCGGGGCAACGCCGCTCGTCTGCGAGCTTGTCGTCAACCTTGCGGACGACACAGTACTGCGCGTCCGCCTCTTCCAGGTGCGCGCCATTGCAGGCGGCGACAGCTACGAGGAGATAAACTACCTCGACCAAAGTCTCAGTGAGCCGCTCCCCTTCATCGTCGAATATTCCGACGGGCAAAACTGAGCGTTCCAAAAAAGCAGAAAAAAGCAGCTCTGCCGTAGCAGAGCTGCTTTTGTGATTGAATTAGTTCAGGCCGAACTTCTTGTTGAACTTGGCAACGCGGCCGCCGGTATCGACCAGCTTCTGCTTACCAGTGAAGAAGGGGTGACACTTAGAGCACACTTCCACCTTGATATTCTGCTTGGTGGAACCTGTCTCAATCACATTACCGCAGGCGCAAGTAATAGTAGTCTGCTGATAATTGGGATGGATTCCTTCCTTCATTGCTCGTGTTCACCTCTTTCTGATCCAAATGTACTTTTCTAAAAAAGCCATATAGGATATTACCACGCTTTGTGTCAAATTGCAAGAGAAATTTTTGATCCTCTCCGCGCTTTTCTCTTCCTTAGCACTTTTCCCTAATTTCATCGTCAATTTTTCAACGCTCGTTATGCAATTTCTCTTTACTTCTGCCGTTTTCAGTCGTATAATGGCACTTGCGCGCCTTGCGCACGGATGATTGGAAGTAAAGGAACATCAGAATTATGTCGAAAAAACATTTCCTGCGGGGACTGCGCGACGGCATCCCCATTGGGCTTGGTTATTTTGCTGTCAGCTTCGGCATCGGCATCAGCGCGCACAACGCGCACCTGAGCATTTTTCAGGGTTTTTTGCTGAGCTTTTTGAACAACGCCTCGTCGGGCGAATACGGCGGCATCACCATCATCGCCGCCGACTCCGGCCTCTGGGCCATGGCGCTGATGATGCTGGTCGTCAACGCGCGCTATCTTCTGATGAGCTGTGCGCTCAGCCAGCGTCTCTCGCCCGATACGCCGCTTCCCTGGCGGCTCCTCATCGCCTATGACCTGACGGATGAGATCTTCGGCCTCGCCATCGCGCAGCCTGGGTATCTTGAGGTGTGGTATTACTTCGGCGCCATGTGCGCGGCCATGCCGGGCTGGAGCATCGGCACCGTGCTCGGCGTGCTGATGGGGAATCTCATGCCCGTCTGGGCCGTCAGCGGTTGCTCCGTGATGCTGTTCGGCATGTTTCTCGCCATCATCATCCCCGTCGGCAAGCAGAACCGCATCGTGCTCGGCTGCATCGGCGTGAGCTTTCTCTGCTCGCTTCTTGCAAGCGTTTTGCCGTTCACGCGCGAGCTGTCCGAGGGCATGCGCATCCTGGTCTTGACCATCGTGATCTCTGCTGCCGCCGCCATTCTGTTCCCGCACAAGGAGGATGATCTCGTCGCATGAAAACGTATTTATATCTTTTCGTCATGGCGGCCACGACCTATCTCATCCGCGTCCTGCCGCTCACGCTGATCCGCAAGCCGATCCAGAATCCCTTCCTGCGCTCGTTTCTCTTCTACGTGCCCTACGTCACGCTCGCGGTGATGACGTTCCCCGCCATCATGAACGCCACGCAGTCGCCCATCGCGGGCGCGGCGGCCATGGTCATCGGCATCGTCGCCGCCTGGTGCGGACTGGGACTTCTCCCCGTCTCGCTCGTCTGCTGCGCGACAGTGCTGATCTTAGAGTATTTTATCGTGTGAGCAAATCTTGTAAAACACCCTCCGCGGATTTCCCGCGGAGGGTGTTTTTATGTATTCACAGCACCTCTTCTTCGCCGACCGAGAAGAAATACAGCACCTTTTCCCTGACCTTTTTGCCCATCACGCGCATAAGGGCCATGGAGTATGCCTCGAGCTGAGGGCGGTAGTGCTCAGCTCGTTCTTCGATCTGTGTTCTTCCGATGCGGTCAGTCTTGAAGTCCACGACCACAAGCTCGCCGTCCTCTTCAAAAAAGCAGTCTACCACGCCCTGCAGCAGCACCGCGTCGTCGGCGTCCAGCGTGGCAAAGTCCCGCACCGGCCGCAGCAGCGAGAAGCGGTACTCGCGCCGCACCGTCTGCGCATTCTTGCGAATGCGCGCGGCAAGATCACTTCGCAAAAATCGGACGATCGCGCGCACATCGACGGCGCTTGCCTGCTCGTCGGTCAGCTTGCGCTGCGCTCTGAGCTTTTCGACCTGCTCACGCACGCTCTGCTCGCTTGCTTCGCAGAAAAAGTCAAGGTCCTGCATCACAAGGTGCAGCGCCGTGCCCCGTTCCGCGCCCGTGAGCGTCGTTTCGCCCGCAAGGAATTTTGGTTTACATAGGCTGCGCAGCCGCGGTGGGAGCGTTGTATTTTCGGATATCTCCTCGTCCAGCGCGCGGCCCTTGAGCTGCGTGGCCGTCAGCTTGGCGGGAAAGGCCGTCTGCCCCGCGTAGGGGTAGCGGTACGACAGCGCAGCAAAATCCACCGGCAGCTCATCCTTCGGCGGCGCGGCATCCACTGGCGCGTCATCGGGCCGCTGCTGCGGCGTCACAAAGCTCAAACCGTCGTGCACACGCACCGTCCACGGCGTTTCGTCAGCATAGAAGCTCCCCTCGCCATTCTGCCCCGCAAGCTCGCGCAGGGACGCCGCTTCGCTGCGCTGCAAAAGCGGCAGCATGATCCAGTCGCCCATGCACTTGCCGCTGTCCACAGCCTCGGGCAGCACAGGACAATCGCTCAGCGCCAGAAGGTCGGCGACGCGGCTTTTCGCGTTCGCCTGCGTGTGCACCATGACGAGCTTTTCCTTCGCGCGCGTCATCGCAACGTACAGCACACGCAACTCCTCGGCCTTCGCCTCGCGCCGCAGCGTGCGCTCGAGCGCCTGCCGTGCGACCGTCGGGTACTGGATGTGCCTTTGCGTGTCCACGCACACCGGCCCCAGCCCGAGCTGCGGGTGCACGAGCACCGAACTCAAAAAGTCCATATTGCTGAAGCGACGCGCGAGGTCCGAGAGGATCACGACCGGAAATTCAAGACCCTTCGACTTGTGGATCGACATGATGCGAACGCCTGATGATGCGTGCGCGGTCTGCATCGAACCCGCCTCGCCTTCGGCAAGCTGCTCGCGCAGCGTGCGCACAAAGTCGAAAAGCCCCTGCCGCCCTGAGCGCGCGTAGTCCTCGCTGAGCTCCAAAAACGCGAGCAGATTTTCCTTGCGCTCCGCCCCACGGCGCATCGCGCCGAAGATGCCGAGCACATTGCACCGGCGGTAAATTTCACTCAGCAGCTCGCGCACGCTCAGGTGCGCCGCGCTATTGCGCAAAGCGTCCAACGTACTGAGGAATTCTACGCTGTGGATGTCCTCACTCAAAAGCAGCGCATCGTAGAAGTCACCCGTGCGCTGCCGCGCGCGGATCGCCGCGAGCTCATCGGGTGTAAAGCCGAAGAGCGGAGAGCGCAGCACGGCAATGAGTGGCACGTCCTGCCGCGGATTGTCGATGACCTGCAAGAGCGCGAACAGCACTGCGATCTCCATCGAGGCAAAAAAGTCCTCGCCCGCGTCAGCGGCGCAGTGGAGGCCGCGCGCCTCCAGCGCGCGGCGATAGTCCAAAAGGCGCGTGCTCGGCGAGCGCATCAGAATGACGATGTCCTCCTCGCGCACGGGCCGCAGCTCTTTTGTTTTGTCATCCTGTATAGCAAATTCACTTGTCAGCATATCACTGATATAATCTGCGACAAACGCTGCCTCAGCCTCGCTTGCGCGCACGCGCTGCTCGCCCGTCTGCGTCGGCAGGTCGAGCAGGTGGAACTCCGCGCCGCACGCGCTCGATTCGGCATAATTCGCGCCGAGGCGCAGCATTTCATCCGCGCCGTAGTCGAGCTCACCCATTTCCTCGGAAAGAATATTGCAGAAGATAAAATTCGTCGCGTCCAGCACTTCTTTGCGCGAACGGAAGTTGCGCGAGAGCAGCAGCTTCGCGCTGTCGTGCTCCTCTGCGTCCTCAAGCGGCGGCCAGGTGTTATAATGCTGCAAAAAAATACGCGGGTCGGCTAGGCGGAAGCGATAGATGCTCTGCTTGACATCGCCAACAGTGAAAAGGTTTTCTCCTTTACAAGAAATTGCGTCAAAAATGCGGTTCTGCACCTCGTTGGTGTCCTGATACTCGTCCACCATGATCTCGCGGTAGCGCGCGCTGACGATGCGCGCAAGCTCTGTCGGCGCGCCGTCCTCTCCGATGAGAAGGCGGATGGCCTCGTGCTCCTGATCGGAGAAGTCGGCAGAATTCCGCCGGCGCTTTTCCTCGTTGTACCGGCGGGAAAAGTCCGCCGTCAGGTCGATGAGCGCGAGCATTGCGGGCGCCATCGTGCGCAGGTCCTCCACCGCCTCGTCGGACGAGGCGGAAAAAATCTCGGCAAAGCCCTTGACGGTCTCCTTGCAGTTGTCCCACAGGCTTTTCATGCGCGCTTTCATCTCGCCGCCGTCGCTGTCCTTCACCGCGGCGAGGCGCGGGAACGCGATGGTCACGCCGCGCGCGGTGTCCCAGCCCTCCACCGTCTTCCCCTCCAGCGCGTCGAGCTGGTAGGACGCGTCGAGGAACGCGGGCGCATACTTCTGGTTCAGCGCGTCATTCGCGCACATCTCTTTCGCCGCGCGCTGCAAAAGGTTTTTGCAGTGGCGCGCCTTGCGCCGCACCTCATTGAGCAGAATTTTTCCATAGGGCGTATCCTCGATCTTATCCGGCACGGCGCGCCAAAACGCGCGCTGCGCCTCGAGCCATTTGTCCTCATACGGCTGCGCCTGCAGCTTTGCGTGCAGCTCGAGCACTAAGTCCTCAAGCGCGCTGTCGTCGCGCCCCGCGCCGAGCGTGTCGGCCAGCAGCGTGCCGCCGGGCGTCAGACAGTCATAAAAATCGTCCAGCGTGCGCGCGAGCACGCGCTCGCGCAGCACCTGCGCCTCGTTCTCGTCCAGTACGCGGAAATCGGGCCGCAGCGCGTGCCCGCGCGCGTCCTCGCCGAGCAGATGGCAGTTTTCGCGCAGAAGCGCGGTGCAGAAGGCGTCCACCGTCTTGATGTCCGCGCGGTAGACGCGCAGCATTTGCTGCCGCAGATGGTAGTTGCCGGGGTCGCGCTCCATGCGCTCGGTGAGCGCCTTGGCGATTTTGCCGCGCAGCTCGCTCGCCGCGGCGCGCGTATAGGTGATGATGAGGAAATCGTCAAGATTCGCGCCCTCGCGCTCTACGTAGGAAAAGAGCCTCTCGACGAGCACCTTTGTCTTGCCCGAGCCCGCCGCCGCAGAGACGAGCAGACTGCGCTCGCGGCTGTCCACCGCCGCTTGCTGTTCGTTTGTCAGCTTTTCAGCCATTCTCGTGCGCCCCCTCTCCGTTCACCTCGTCGATGTACTGCCAGAATTCGTCGTTTTTCGTCGCCTTGATGTATTCCATACGGTCGCTGCCGCAGCCGTTTTCAAAGTGGCACGCGCTCGCGAACTCGCAGTAGGTGCAGGCCGACTGCTGCGGCGTGCGCGCGTAGGGGTCGGCGTCGATGTTGCCCGCGAAGACCTCCTGCGTGATTTCATGTAAAATATGGTCGACGTATTTCGAGAGCTTTCCGAGCTGCTCGGCAGAAGCAAGGCTCCCCGTCACCGCGCCGTCCCTTTTCACCGCGATGGGCAGGTAGCACGGCGATTCGAGCGCGCTGTGCTCCATCGCCTGCAGGACCGCCGGGTCCTCGAGCACCATGCCGCTGCGGCGCAGCTCCTTTTTGAGTGCTTTTTCGATCTTTTCGGGCTCCGTGTCGCGCGCGCAGCGCAGCATCGGCTCGCGCGCGGGCGTATAGAGAACGCCCGCGGGAACGATCTCGTGTCCGCCGAAAAGCATCTGTCCCTCTTCTCTAAGCGTAAAGAGGTAGAGCAGCATTTGGAGCCCCAGCCCGTAGCGCAGCTCGGCGAGGTCGAAGCTCTTCTTGCCCGTCTTGTAGTCCACGACGCGCAAATATAGCTTGCCGTCGTGCAGCCAGCCGTCCACACGGTCGACCTTGCCGACAACGCGCGCCGTGCCGTTTTCCTCGCGGATCGTGATGGCGGGCAGCTGCCCGTCCGCACCAAATTCCAGCTCAAATGCCAGCAGCTCAAAGTCGGAGCTTTGCAGCTCCTCGCTCACCTCGTCCATGATGCGCTCGACCGTCGCACACAGGCGATTGAACAGATAACGGAAGCGCGCGCTTTTTTCGCTCAAGTCCGGCAGCACGCGGTCGATGTATTCCTCGATCGACGCGCGCACGAGCGCGTGCAGCTTGTCCTTCGATAGCGTATGCAGTCCGCCGCACTCCTTCGCCTGCCGCAGCGTGTGCTCCATCACATCATGCACGAACGTACCGATCTGCGGCGCATCAAAGCCCGCGCCCGTGCGCTCCCTGGCTTTCAGCCCGTAGCGCATGAAGTAGGCAAAATGACATGAGCGCGCCATGTCCATGCGCGAGGCGGACAGCGTCACCGCGCCGCCGTAGAGCGCGCGCACCGCGTCGCGCGACAGATGCCCGCGCGTATAGCGCGAAGCGTCCTTCATCGCGGCAAGCGCACGCTCCGCGTCGCCCTGTTCTTCAAAATACTGCCACAGCGCGCCGCCGATATGCTCTCCCGCATACTCGAGCGCCGTCGACTTTGCTGACAGGCGATATTCCTTGTCAGTGCTCTCTGTTTCGACGCTGATCGACGGCAGCAGACGCGCGATGCGCCCGATGACGAACGACGGCCGCTTCTCCGCACCCTTTCCGTCCGAAACGGGATAGGACACCGTCAGCTTTTCCGTCGGCTGGGCCAGCGCGGCGTAAAGATTCTGAATTTCCAGATGAAACTGCTCCATCCCGTGCGGCGCGAGGAAGATTTGCTGCCTCTCGAGCGCCTCGCGATCCTCGTCGCGCAGCACGCCGCCGCGGTTCTCCGCCGCAGGCAGCACGCCGTCGTTCGCGCCGAGCAGGAAAAGCGCGCGCACCGTGTGGCGGTCGTTTCGCGTCATTTCGCACAGGTTCACCGCGTCGAGCGTCACGGGGATCGTGCCCACGCTGTACTGCGTCAGCACAAGGCGCATCAGACTCGCAAACTCCTCGGCGTCGAGGATCGCGTCGCCCAGAATTTCCACAAACTGGTCGAGCACACCGCAAAGAATGCCCCACAGCTGTGCCGTTTCCTCGGCGCGCTGGGCATCGCCCGCGGCAAAAAGCTGCTCAGTCTGCGCCTGCAAGGTCTCCGGCAGGTTCACCTCTTCCAAATAGTCGTACAGCGCGCGCACCTTCTGCTCCGCCGTACCGCTGCCGCCCACGCCTTTTTTTAGGCGCGCAAACGGCCCCTGCACGCGCTCGCGCAGTGCATTGACCGTCTTGAGCCGCGCCCTTGCCTCGTCCGTCCATTCTTCGCCGTAGCCGTCGGGATGCGCCGACCAGGGCGTCTCGCGCGTCCACATCGCGCCGCGGATCTCCCACTTGAGCGCGTAATTTTCCAGAATGTCGCACTCCGCCATGCTGAGGCCGGCGAGGCCGGTCTTGAGGCAGCGGAACACATCCTCGTACTCAAAGCCACCGCTCGCGGCGTCCAGCGCGCCGAGCAGCAGCGTCAGCACGGGGCTTTTCAAAATGTCGCTGCGGTGGGCATAATAGAGCGGGATGCCGTAGCGGGCGAATACGCTCTCGATCGCACCTGCGTAGGAGTCGAGATCACGCGCCGTGACGGTGATCTCGCGGTAACGATAGCCCTGCTCGCGCGCAAGCTGCAAAATCTGCGACGCGACCCATTCGCACTCGCTGTACGCGCTGCTCGCCTCATAGAGCGCGACGGCATCAGTCGGCTGGGTAAATTCGTCCGCTGCGCCGAAAAAGCAGCGCTCGATATGGTCGAGCGCGCCGCGCACCTCGCCCTGCGGAAGAATTTCCTCCTCGCATGCGACGCCGGCATCGCGCGCGAGCGCGTACAGCCGCTCGCGCACGCGCAGGCTCTCGGAAAAGAGCTCGCGGTCCTGCGTGTCGCCAAGGAGCGTGACGGTCACGCTCTTCGCGCGCCGCAGCAGGATACGCAGAATGCGCAGCTCACGCCCCGTAAAATACGAAAAACCGTCGAGGAAAATGTCTTTATTGTCAATATATCCCGACGCTTCGAGGTTTTCCTCCAGCTTTTCAAGCACATCGCGCGCGTCGTGCCCCGGTGCGTGGAGCTTGCTGAGGTAAATGCCGTAGATGAGCGAAAGGTCACGCAGCTTGTCGCCGCTCTCGCCCTCGATCTGCGCTACGCTCTCGGATAGCTGCTCGGGCGATACGGCGTAGACCTGCAATTCCTCCATCACGGCGAGCAGGCTCTCCAAAAATGCCGCACGCTGCGACGGGCGCTTGTAGACCTTGAGCACCGGCGCAAGCTCCGTGAGCGTACGCTGGAGCGTCAGGAGCTTTCCGCCCGAATCGAGCGTCACGTCCGCGCTGCCGCCGCAGATGCCCAGCACGCGCGAGGCGAGCAGCTTGAACGTCAAGGCCTCGGCATGGCGCGACGCGGTGTCGCCGCAAACACAGCACAGGTCCATCTCCGCCACATGCGAGGCGTGCTCCGGCACGAGCAGGATTTGCTGCGACGAGTCCCCCAGCGCGGCGATCCTTTGCAGCACGCGCTCGGATTTGCCCGTGCGCGCGCGTCCCATCAGTATGTGCAGCAAGCGTCCTTCCCCCTTTGTTCCGACTGGATTTTTGAAAATTTTATCACATTTTATGCCTTTCGGCAATGCGGATTATACCGTCCGGTAATGAAGAAGCACTGCGTGCATAGTTTCGCCCATCACGGGAAGACTACCGAAGACCAAACCATCTTTTTAAGGAGGGAACTTCATGGTCATCGACAAGATCGCGCTGACACTTGCTATCATCGGCGCGCTCAACTGGGGCAGCGTGGGCCTTTTCGGCTTTGACTGCGTTGCCTTTCTCTTCGGCGGACAGATTGGCATGCTCAGCCGCGTGATCTACACGCTCGTCGGCCTTGCCGGCATCTGGTGCATCACGATGCTGTTCCGCGAGAAAGAGCCGATGGAAAGCGGCGGCCAGGCGTAAAAAATAAAAGGAGAGGGAGTTCCCTCTCCTTTTATTTTTGCGTTAAAAATTTTCTTTACCGCTCCCCAGTCGCTTCCGCACCTTCCAGCTCGCGCATTGAGCGGCGGAACTGGCGATAGAATGTGAAGCTCGTCAGCGCCACCGCGCCGAAGTCCGCCACGGGCTCGGCCAGGAACACCGCGAACGCCTTGTCCGCGAAAAAGTGCGGCAGAATATAGATGAGCGGGATGAGCAGGATGATCTTGCGCCACACGGCGAGGAAAAGCGACGTCTTCGCGTTGCCGAGCGCCACAAACGTCTGCTGGCAGGCGATCTGGATGCCGAAAATACCGCTGCACCCCATGTAGATGCGCACGGCCCACGCCGCGTATTCGACCAGCGCGGGGTCATTATTGAAAATCAGGATGAACGCGCGCGGGAAGAGCTCGACCAGAAGCCAGATGGCCATTGAATAAGTAAAGCACGCGCGCAGCAGGCAGAAGTAGGCATCGCGCACGCGCTGGACGTTCTTTGCGCCGAAGTTGTAGCTCACGATGGGCTGTGCGCCCTGTGTCAAGCCCTGAAGCGGCATGTTCGAAAACTGCATGATGCTCGTCAGCACTGTCATCGTGCCGACGGCCATGTCGCCGCCGTAGCGCAGGAGAGATGAGTTGAAGCAGATGGCGATGAGGCTCTCCGTCGACTGCATCACAAACGGGGAAAGGCCCAGCGCGATACATGGCAGCACGATCTTCGCGTCCACGCGCAGGTTCTCGCGCTTTAAGTGCCAGCGCGTCTTCTTTCCCGTGAGGAACGTCATCACCCACACGGCCGACACTGCCTGCGAGATCACCGTCGCCAGCGCCGCGCCGCGCACGCCGAGACCGAGCACGAAGATGAACAGCGGGTCGAGAGCCGTATTTAAGAGCGCGCCGATGAGCACCGTCTTCATGCTCACGGTGGCGAAGCCCTGGGCCGTAATGTAGGAGTTCATGCCGAGCGTCAGCTGCACGAAGATCGTGCCGAGGGCGTAGATGCGCATATAGTCGAGCGCGTAACCGATGGTGTTCTCGCTCGCGCCGAACATCAGTAAAAGCGGCTCGGCAAAGGACTCGAACAGCACCGTCAGCACCAGCGCCGTGATCACAAGCATCGTCAGACAGTTTCCCATGATGCGCTCGGATTTTTCGCTCTCGCCTGCGCCCTCGGCGATCGAGGCGCGCGGCGCGCCGCCGATGGCCATGAGCGACGCGAACGCCGAGATGACCATGATGATCGGCAGGCATACGCCAACGCCTGTGAGCGCGAGTTTTCCGACGGTCTCGGCGGGCTGCATGTGGCCGATGAACACGCGGTCGACCAGATTGTAGAGCATGTTGACGATCTGCGAGGTGATCGTCGGCACGGAGAGCGAAAAGAGCAGCTTTTTGACGTCCCCGTGTCCCAGATCTGCGCGCTTATCCAAAATCATCACCTGAATCTTTCGTATTTTTCCGCATAGGTTGTCAGAATATCATGCCGCGGGGCGTTCGTCAAGCAAGCGGGCCGCGAAGCGCTCTATCATGGCATTTCCATAAAGCGCTTTTGGACATTTTTTCACTTTCTCCATTGCTTTTTCCGCGTGGGCTATTGTATAATTTGTTTTACAATCGCACCAGCAGAGCGCCCCGCGTTCCGCTTATCAAACAAATAACGGAGGAATCACCATGAACGAAAAGTTTTCCAAGCTTGGCTTTTATCCTTCCGACATTCTGCTGCCCAAGAAGGATGTCGATATGAGCAAGTGGGCGGTCGTCGCATGCGACCAGTTCACCTCTGAGCCCGAGTACTGGGAGCGCGTGGAGAAGACCGTCGGCGACGCGCCTTCCACCCTGCGCCTCATCCTGCCCGAGGCCAACCTGAAGGCCCCCAACGTCGACGAGTTCATCGCCGACATCAACGCCTCGATGAGCAAGTACCTCGAAGAGGGCATCTTCGAGACGCTCAAGGACTCCCTCATCTACATCGAGCGCGGCCAGAGCGACGGTAAGATCCGTCACGGCCTCATTGGTATGGTCGACCTCGACCAGTACGACTTCACCCCCGGCTCCGGCGCGCTGATCCGCGCGACTGAGGGCACCGTGCTCGACCGTATCCCCCCGCGCGCCCGCGTGCGCCGCAACGCCCCCATCGAGCTGCCCCACGTCATGCTGCTCATTGACGACCCCGAGAAGACCGTCATCGAGCCCCTGACCGCCGCGGCCGATAAGATGGAGAGCGTTTATGACTTCGACCTGATGGAAAACGGCGGCCATATCAAGGGCTACAAGCTCCCCGCCGAGCAGATCGACGCAGTCGCCGACGCGCTGACCGGTCTCACCTCCGACGAGGCAATGAAGAGCAAGTACGGCGTCTCCGGCGTCGCGCCCCTGCTGTTCGCCGTCGGCGACGGCAACCACTCCCTCGCCACCGCCAAGGCCTGCTATGAAGAGCAGAAGAAGGGCAAAACTTCCGAGGAATACCTCGCGCTGCCCTCCCGCTACGCGCTTGTCGAGGTCGTGAACAACCACGACGACGCGCTTCAGTTCGAGCCCATCCACCGCGTGCTCTTCGGCGTCGACCATGAGAAGTTCATGGAAGAGTTCAAGAAGTTCTACCCCAACGCCCACGAGGGCAAGGGCGAGGGCCACGTCATCGAGGTCTGCTGGAACGGCCACGACGATTTCATCACTGTCCCCGACCCGAAGGTCCAGCTGGCCGTCGGAACGCTGCAGGCCTTCATCGACGAGTACCTCAAGCAGTTCGGCGGTGAAGTCGACTACATCCACGGCGATGAGGTCACCCGCGAGCTCGGCTCCAAGGAGGGCAACATGGGCTTCCTGCTTCCCGCGATGGGCAAGGAGCAGCTCTTCAAGACCGTCATGGCCGACGGCGTTCTGCCGCGCAAGACCTTCTCCATGGGTCATGCACAGGATAAGCGCTACTACGTCGAGGCACGCAAGATCCGCTAAAATATCAAAGCTACTGCAAAAAAGCGCCGCAAGGCGCTTTTTCGCTCAGGAGGACGCAACATGAATCTCAAATCCGCAAACCGCTGGCAAAACATTTTGCTCTTCGGCGGCTTCGTCATCGGCATGGTTGGCACTGCCGTGCTCGATAACCTCTACATCGCGATCCTGGGCCTTGCGATGATGGCGATGTCCATCGTCGTGTGGTGGATGTACCACCGCTGCCCCTACTGTCACGAGCAGCTGGGCCGCGGCAATCCCAAGCGCTGCCCGAAATGCGGTGCATGGGTCGCCGACGAGCCGGAGCCCGAGGAGAAGAAAAAGATCCAGCACAAGAAAAAGAAGCACTGAGCGCACAAGGAGGCCGCGATGAACGACAAAAAGCCCCTGATGGACTATCGCAGGGTCCAAAAGCTCCAAACACCGCTGCTTCTTACCGGCGCGCTGCTCAGCGGCGTCGGCACAAGCGTCAGCGTACCGCTTGTTATTTTCGGTATCGCGATCATGCTCTTTGCCATCGTGATTGGGGTTCTTTACTACCGCTGTCCGCACTGCGGCAGACCGCTCGGACGCATAGGTGAAGGCGGTGCCTACTGCCCCCACTGCGGCAAGGCGCTGAATGCGCCGGTCGAGGAGCCCGTGCGCAGCATAACTGTCCCCGCCTATGCTAAGCTCAACCTGACGCTTGACATTCTTGGCAAGCGCGATGACGGCTACCACGAGATGCAGATGGTCATGCAGACCGTTTCGCTCCACGACGATGTGACCCTCACGCTCACAGACGGCAAAGGCATCACCTGCCGCGTCGACGGCGCGGCGCTTCCCTGCGATGAGCGCAACCTCGCTGTCAAGGCGGCGAGAGCCTTCTGCGAGGCGATGGACTACGGCGGCGGCATCGACATCGCGCTTATCAAGCGCATTCCGTCCGAGGCCGGCATGGCCGGCGGCAGCGCAGATGCCGCGGCGGTGCTGCGCGCGCTGCGCGAGCTCGTCTCCCCCACCCTTACGGACGAGCGGCTCGAGCAGATCAGCGCAAGCGTCGGCAGTGATGTTCCCTTCTGCATCCGCGGCGGCACGCAGCTGGCCGAGGGCCGCGGCGAAAAGCTGACCGTCCTCAAGCCCGCACCGCGCTTCTTCGTCGCCGTCTGCAAGCCGGACTTCCCGATCTCCACACCCGCGCTCTTCGCGCGCGTAGACGGTGTAAAGATCACCGACCGTCCTGATACGGACGCGATGCTCGCCGCCATCGAGCACGGCGACGCGGACACGCTGTGTGCAAACGTGCGCAACGTCTTTGAGCAGGCGCTTGAGGGCGAGCAGCGTGAGCGCATTGAGACCATCAAGCGCGATCTTCTCGCCTACGGCGCGAAGACGTCGGCCATGACCGGCTCTGGCAGCGTGGTGTTCGGTCTTTTTTCCGATGAGACCTCCTGCCGCGCAGCCTGTGACGCGCTGCAAAGCGGCAGCATTCAAACTTTTTGCACGGAATTTGTTTAAGAAGCGAAAAAGCCGTCCATACTCAAAGCAAATTCTTTGAGATGGGCGGTTTTTCGATGAAATGGACGAAGTGGGAGCTTTCCCTTGCCGTTGGCCTCGCGGTCATGCTGCTTTTCTGCGCCGCGCGCGGCACTAATACCCTCCAGTGGTGGAGCGCAGCGTTCTCCCCGCTGTGCGACGGCATCCTGACGCAGAGCGCCGCAAGCGGTGATGTCGTAGTGAAGTCGAAGCTTGCAGAGCTGCTGGCTCTGCTGATGGGTGGAAAATGACATGCTCTGCCTGCCATTTGAGCGAGAAAAAGGGAGTCGGCACTTTTTACACCGGCTCCCCTTTCTATTATCCCTCGCACAGGATGTCGATCAGCTCATCCTTCTGCAAGCCCGCGAAGTAGCGCGAAACGTCCACATCGCCGAGCGCCTTTTCATAGCCCGCGCGGTACGGCGTGCAGCCAACAAAGTGCGCCGCCAGCTCGTCCGGTTCCGAGGCGCTGAAAAAGTCGCCCTTGAATGTCAGGGCCGCGATCTTTCCGTGCTCCACGGTGATGTAGGCCTCGATCAGGCCGCAGCCGTCCACGCGGCGGCGGCGCAGCATCGTGCACGCCGGAGAGAAGCCGTAGTTCCAATCCCATGTGGCGTAACGTTCCGCGCGCAGCTTTTCCACCGCCGCAAGGTCGTCCTGCGTCAGCGGGTAGGCCTCGCCCGGATTCTCCTTTAGGATGTTTTCCAGCAGGATGCGGCGGAATTCCGGCAGCGTGACCTTTTCCGGCAGATGCTCGGCAACGTTCGTCACGCGGCTGCGCACCGAGCGGATGCCCTTGGTCTGGATCTTTGTCGGGTCGACGCGCAGCGCCTCGCTGACGACAGAGAGGTCCGAATCGAACATGATCGTGCCGTGGTGCATCACGCGTCCCTGGCGGATGTACTGCGAGTTGCCGGAAAACTTCTTTCCGTCGATCGTGATGTCGTTGCGGCCGTTGACCTCCGCCTTCACGCCGAGCGTCGCCAGCGTGCGCACCACCGGTTCGCAGAAGAGCTTGAGGTCCAGCGCATTGCTCTCGCCGACATCTGTAATGAACGTGAAGTTCAGGTTGCCCATGTCGTGATAGACCGCGCCGCCGCCGGAAAGTCTGCGCACCACGCGAATGCCACGCTCGCGCACGGCCTCTTCGTTGATCTCAGCGATCGTGTTCTGATACTTTCCGACAATGATCGCGTTGTCATTCTGCCAGAGCATGAAATACATGCGGTCGCGCGGGAGGCAGTCAAACACGTACTGCTCCATCGCCAGATTGTAGCTTGGATCGGTCGTCATTAGGTCCAGATATGATAGCTTCATGGTCGTGGTCTCCTTCTATCAGGGTCGTTGATTTTCAAGCCTTTTTCAGGGCTGTTATCCTTGTCTTTTCAGCTGCGCGCTCAGCCGCCGCGCCATCAAGCGGTGTCCCTCCGGCGTCGGGTGCAGACCGTCGAGCAGCAGCTCCGAGCGGGTCGATCCGTCTGGCGACAGAAAATCCGCGCAGAAGTCGATATACGGCACGCCAAACGCCGTGCAGTACCGCTTGAGCCATGCGCGGTACCCTTTCATCGTCTGCTCCGCCGCTTCAAAATCGACCGCGGCCGCCCACACCCGCGGCGCATGCGGTGCATCCGCCGGAAGCGGGGTGCCAACCACCGGCAGCACGCCCACGGAAAAGAGCTAGTGGATCATCGCGCCCATATTTCCCCGCGCCGCAGCGTCGGAGCCAGAGTAGAACACATCGTTGCTCCCGCCCATCAGCAGCACATAGGGCCGGTCGGCGCCAAGGCCTCCCTCGCGCAGCTCCGCGAGCACCCCGCCCTGCATGCGCGCCAGCATGCCGCCGGTCGTGTCGCCGTTGATGCCCTCATTGACAAGCTCCCAGCCCGTCTCCTGTGCGCACAGCCGCGTCCGCCGCTGAGACAGATGCACGCCGTATCCAAAGGTCAGGCTGTCACCGATGCAGATCAGTTTCGTGTTCTTTCCACCCGCGTTTCTTTCGGATCGATGGTAAGCAAAAAAGCCTTGAAAGTTTACACTTTCAAGGCTTTTCTTGGTGGAGATAAGCGGGATCGAACCGCTGACCTCTTGACTGCCAGTCAAGCGCTCTCCCAGCTGAGCTATACCCCCATGCCGTTTTATTTTTACCGTTCCGTTCGGCTCGGAACAAGTGATAATATAGCACACGGAGTCGAAACTGTCAACACCTTTTTGAAGAAATTTTTGCTTTTTTGAAAGGTTCTCCTTTCATTAGAGCATTTTCCCCGATTTGAGAGGCTTTCTCCTTGGTCTCCGGATGCCGCCAAAGCCTCTTTCTCCCGTCAGATGCCAAGGGGGTGTGACCGCATGGATCAGGAGCGCGGTTGAAGCGGTACCCCCCTCTAATTTTGCTTAGCGCGTCAAAGCCGCAAAAAAGCGGGGGCCCTTCCGCGCTCAAAAAAGGCCCTGCTTTTCTTTTTACCCTCTCGCAAACACTGTGTAGCGTCCGCTCGGCGCGTCGAAGAAGTTTTCGCCTGCGACGGATTTGACGTGCAGGCCGTCGCTGCCGCGCAGCAGCGTGAACGCGCCGTAGCGCACCGTGCCCGCATTCTCGTTCAAGTGATAGCCGAAGACCATGCCCTCGCCGTTCGTGCCGAGGTAGTTGAGCTGGCCGGTGTACTCAAAGTAAAGCCCGACCTCGCTGTTGATGTCCTGCACCGTGAGGCCGCCGCCATCGGTCAGCGTCAGAATATAATCGCTGTCATAGCTGCCCTGCTCGGCGGTGTCGTGCGTCACGGTCGCCGTCCACTCGCCGAGAAATTCCGACGGGATCGTGTAGTCCGCATCGCTGACCGCGCCGGAGAGATCGTGTTTCTCCCCTGATGCGTCGACGGCGAACACCGTCTGATACGTGCCGTAGTCCTCCTCAACCTCGCCGGATTCGAACGCAACGACACCCTTCACGCCGCCGAGCGGTCCGCCGTCGCAGAGGAAGCCCGCCGTCAGGCCCTCGAGCAGGTTCACATACTCCACCGCCCCCTCGCTCGTCAGCAGGAAGATGTACGGGAAGTACCCCTGCCCCACCGAGCCGACGAACACATCCGTGTAGTCGGAATACAGGCCTTCCACGGGGTAGATGGTCTCGTAGTCAAAGCGGAAATTTTCCGCGTACCACGCGGAGTCCGCCGTCTTTTCAAAGCTGACCGTCAAATTGCCGCCCGAGAGCGCTGCCTTGACAAAGCTGTCCTGCGCCGTCTTCTCGACCGTCTCGCGCGCGGAGAGGTCGAGCGCAAGGTCAGCGTCGTAGCTCTCCGCCCCGGCGAACGAGCCGACGGGCACGATCATATGTAGCGCGCCGCCGTCGAGATAGAGCCGCATTTCCGCGTTGATGTTCTCGTCCGAGAGCGTCCACGCGCGGCGCTCGGCGTAGGGCGCGATGAAGTCCGCGCCGCCCATGCTGCCGCTGAGCGCATCTCGGTACGTCTCATCAAAGTAGTTTGCCGCGGTGCGGCGCGCCGCCGTGATGAAGTCCTGCGTTGAAAGCTCGCAGCGCGCCAGCAGGTCCTCGCTCATGAGGCGTTTGCCGCCGAAAAAGTCGTAGCTGTAGGTCTCCGTCGTGCTCGTGTCGCCGTCCATCTCCGCGCGCACCACAAGGCAGAGCAGGCTGTCGTTCCAGTAGCTCGTCCACGTGACGGAAAGGCATGTGAGCGAAACGCGGGAGGCCATCATGTTCTTCTGCTCCTGCACGAGCGCGCCGAATTGATCGGCGATCTCGTCGTTCAGCGCGGCGGCGACCGCCGTTTCCGACACGATTCTTGGCACATGGTAATTATACGTGAGCGTGTTGTTCTCGCTATCCGTATACTCGCCCTCCTCGCTGTAAAGCTCGGAAATGAGCGAATCATCGTAGCCGGACGGGGTGTCGTCCGGCTCCTTTTCGCCGCAGGCGGCAAGGTTCAGCAGCAAAAGCGCCGTGAGCAGCGCGGTGGTCAGTTTTTTCATAGGCTTCTTTCTCCGATCTCAAAGGTCTTGTCTTTTCTGCCATTATAGCGGATTTTTGCAAAAGCGCAACGGCTTTTCGCGTGCGGCAGCGCGCGCCGATTGACAGAATTCCACCGAGGTTATAGAATATGTGTACTTTCGAACTTCAGGAGTCTTTATGTACGATTATACGCAAGCCAAAATGAACGACGACGCCATCCGCGCCATCAGCTCCATCGGCCTCGCCCACCTGGGCGACGCGGTGTACGAGCTGCTTGTGCGCACGTATCTGTGCGTGCACGGCAAGGCAACGGGCAAGGGGCTGCACCGCGCGACGGTCGAGCTCGTCTGCGCGCCGCAGCAGGCGCGCTTTGCAGAAAAGCTTCTTCCTCTTTTGACGGAGGAAGAGGCCTCTGTGTTCCGCCGCGGGCGCAACGCGAACGTCCACTCTGTTCCCCACCACGCCGACCGCGCCGACTATCAGAAGGCCACGGGCCTCGAAGCACTCTTCGGCTGGCTGTACCTGCGCGACGATCACGCGCGCATCAACGAGCTTTTCAACCGGATGATGGAGGACGACAATGCCACTTGACGCGATCTGCCTGCGGGCAGTTTTACACGAGCTGAGGCCTCAGCTCATCGGCGCGCGCATCGACAAGGTGCAGCAGCCCGCGCGCGACCAAATCGTTCTGCTGCTGCGCGGAAATTTGCGGCTGCTGCTCAACGCGGGCGCGAACCAGCCGCGCATCCAGCTCACGAACATTCTGCGCGACAACCCTGCCCAGCCGCCGATGTTCTGCATGCTGCTGCGCAAGCACTTAGTCGGCGCGCGCGTGCTGTCCATCGAGCAGCCGGACCTTGAGCGCATGGTGATCCTGACGCTCCAGTGCACGGACGAATTCGGCGAGATCAGCCGCAAGCAGCTCGTGCTCGAGTGCATGGGGCGGCGGTCGAACCTCATCCTGCTCGACGCGCAGGGGCGCATCGTCGAATGTCTGCGCCGCGTGGATGCAGACCTTTCCGCCACGCGCCAACTGCTGCCCGGCCTTTTCTACCACCTGCCGACGCCGCTCGACAAGCTGTCGCTTTTATCGCAGGAGGAGGACTCCCTCGCCCTCGCGCAGCGCGGCGGCGACGCGGAGCAGGCTGTCGACAAGTGGGTGCTCGACCATTACACCGGCATTTCGCCGCTGATCGCGCGCGAATTCGCCTTCCGCGCGGGACACGAGACCGACGTGCGCTTCGACGCGCTGAACGATGCGCAGCGCGGGGCGCTGGTGCAGGAATTTTCCGATACAGCCAACGCTGTAAAGGAAGATAACTATATGCCCGTCATCCTCTACCGCGACGGCAAGCCCGTGGATTTCACCTACCGTTCCATCGCGCAGTACGGCGCGGAAACGCAGGTCGAGACGCGTGAGAGCTTCTCGCAAATGCTCGACGAGTTCTACGACGCGCGCGAGCGGCAGGAGCTCTCCGCCCGCCGCGGCCGCGAGCTGACGCACGCGGTCACGGTCGCGCGCGACCGCATGGCGCGCAAGGCTGAAAATCTGAAGCGCGACTACGCCGCGACGCAGAAGCGCGACGAATTCCGCCTGCGCGGCGACCTCATCACCGCAAACCTGTACCGCATGAAGAGCGGAGAAAAAGTCTTGCATGCGGAAAACTACTATGAGGACGGCTGCCCGACCATCGACATCCCGCTCGACCCGCTGCTCTCCCCCCAGCAGAACGCCGCGAAAAACTACAAGCAGTACAACAAGCTCAAGACCGCCGAATTCCACCTGCGCGAGCAGATCGAAAAGGCGGAAAACGAACGCGCGTACTTGGAAAGCGTCCTGCAGGAGCTTTCGCAGGCGGAGACTGAGCAGGAATTCAATGAGATCCGCCGCGAATTGCAGGAGACGAACTACCTCAAAAAATCCAGCGGCGGCAAAAAGGAGCTCAAGCGCGCCTTCGCCCCGCGCACATTCAAAACGTCGAGCGGGCTCGAGGTCCTCGTCGGCCGCAGCAACGTGCAGAACGATCAGCTGACAAAAAAGGCCGACAAGCGCGACTACTGGTTCCACACCCAGCACATCCACGGCTCGCACGTCATCCTGCGCTGCGCGGGCCTCACGCCGAGCGACGATGATCTGCGCGAGGCGGCGATGCTCGCATCCTACTTCTCGCAGGCGAAGGAGAGCAGCAGCGTCCCCGTCGACTACTGCCCCGTGAAGTTCGTCAAAAAGCCCGCGGGCGCACGCCCCGGCATGGTGACCTACGACAATTACCGCACACTCTATGTCACGCCCGAAGAAGGGCTTGCCAAAAAGCTCTTTATCAGGTAAACTAATTAGAAAGCGATTCCCCTCTCCCCTGTTGGATAACAAAAGCAAGTTTGATGTTGGAAAGGAGAACCCCATGGACAAAAAGAGAAAAACCGTGCTCATCGCCGTCGCCGCGATGCTGCTCGTCGTGGCTATCTTTTTGCTGCCGCGCCGTTCGCAGCCGCTCGGCGAGCTGATCCCCGCGCCTGAGACCGCCCGCGTCGACGGACTCTTCTACATTTCGACCATTGTTCCCACGCCGGACGGCTACGGCACGTTCGACACCGGCGACTGCCGGGTAGAGGGCTATCCGGACAGCGAGGCCGCCGCGGCTCTGCGCAGCGCTATGTCTGAAATTTCGGTGCAGCGCTATTACCGCCTGCCCACCTCGCTTTTCTCCCGCTTCACGCAGAACTGGAACTACGCCACCATCTGGTGGACCACGAGTGACGGCGAGCGGCATGACCTATACCTCAACTGGGACGAGGGCTTCATCTACGACGATGCCCACCCCGCCGTCGCCTACAAGATCGACGGCAACGCGCAGCAGGCGTTCAGTCAGCTCTGCGCCATCATCAGCGAGTACGGCGCGTACACCCGATAAAATTCAGCAATAAAAAACTCCGTATGAGAAAAGTTACCTACGCATAAGGACAACATTTCAAATTACCGTTCAAGTAGCATTGAAAAAGCCACTGACTCTGAATTATTCAGGGTCAGTGGCTTTTCGTTGAAAACGAGGCTGCATTCTGGTACAATCTATGTGTATAAAAGGAACTTCTCATAATTGCACCTTACAGAGCTTGTTTATGTAACCGTTGTAATACTGCAAGACCTGTTCCACGGCCCCGGCGTCACCGGCGCGGGCCGCCTCGATCACTGCAAGGGGCAAAGGCTCCTTATATCTGGCCTGCTTCATTCTGCAATACCTCCCGTCAGTCTTGTTCTCATGGTTTCCAGCGTCTTAGTCCTGTGCCGCTGGACGGCGCTGCGGGACATTCCCACCACCGCGCCGATCTCGCCGTCCGTCAGTTCCAGGACACAATGCAGTATCAAGATGCTTTGTCCCGGCTGGGGCAAGCTGGCAAAGGCAGCGGCCACCAGCCCGTCGCTGATCTGAAGCTCACAGCCATAGGCCGGAAATATAAAACTGTCGCTGGGGTACTGATCTATCGTGCATAGCGTGTCCAGTTCCGAAAGCGGCAGCGTTTCAAAGGATGTTTCCCAGCCACGCTGACGCTTCCTTTCCCGGAAGTAGTCAACGGCTTCATGGTACAGTACCAGCTTGCAAAAATGGTCAAACTGGCAGCGCCTCCCGTAATCATCAGGGGTAACTTTCATCTTCTCACCCCCTTTCCGTGGGGAGTGAGCAGGATGATCCTGTCCGTTGTCAGGGGCCTATGCTGGCCCTGGTCTGCTGACCGCCTCCTTTTCCATCTGATTTTTTGCCGGAAATGACAATCCGCGAAAATCGACAAAAATCGCCCGGCAGGTCGTAAACCTACCGGGCGACGATTTGAAGCGTTTTGTTGTTTTCTTACATGGTATAGTTCATACTCATAGCCGGAATATTCCCGTGGCGGGGCAAGGCTTTTTTTAAGCGGTAGAAGTGGATTAGATTATAATGATAGTAAAACAGCATGGCGGCGTCCTCCCGTGGGCCGCCATGCCTTTAACTGCTGGGAATGACAGAAAGAAAGCAGCGGCCTTGATTTCTCAAAACCGCCACCAGTGAATATAAATTAAGCGTGAAAATGGGTCTGCCCAGCAGCGGTTTTTTTCT